>Ga0209340_1002213_pt1 | contig 11759 bp, 11 predicted proteins | sample EPASupsiteSAE323_FD_187266 | JGI IMG/M metagenome (GOLD analysis project Ga0209340, IMG submission 187266) | Bioremediated contaminated groundwater from EPA Superfund site, New Mexico - Sample SAE3-23 (SPAdes) (version 2) | ecosystem: Environmental > Aquatic > Deep subsurface > Groundwater >... | reverse complement strand
TGCATCATGTCCTTTCATGGCACATGAAATGGCGCCCGCTGTTCGCGAATCTCCGGTATATCGTCATCGATGAAGCACACCGATACCGTGGAGTCTTTGGTTCGCACATCGCAATGCTTATCCGGAGGTTATCGCGGCTTTGCCTTCACTATGGCTCACGTCCTCAATTCATCCTCTCCACCGCAACGCTTGCGAACCCGGTAGAATTTTCTTCCCGCTTGACCGGTCATCCCTTTGAACTGGTTGACGGGAATGGCTCACCTCACGGGAAGAAACTTTTTGTCCTCTACAACCCCTTCTACGATGGCATAGGAGAACGTTCCACTCATCAGGAAACAAAAGACCTACTGGTTTCCTGTGTGAAAAACGATCTCCAGACTCTGTGTTTTACTGGTTCACGGAAGATGGCGGAACTCGTCACCCTCTGGGCGCGGGAGGATGCACGGCGTTCAAGTGCTCAACTCGCAGATGCCATATGCGCGTACCGGGCAGGTTATCTTCCCGAGGACCGGCGGATTATCGAGACCTGTCTCAAGGACGGGACGATGAAAGGTGTTGTCTCGACAAACGCACTGGAGCTTGGCATCGATGTCGGGTCACTCGATGCCGTGATCATTTCCGGATACCCCGGCACCATGATGTCTACCTGGCAACAGGCAGGCAGGGCCGGGAGGAAGGGAGATCTATCCCTTGCCCTTCTTGTTGCTCAGGCTAATCCTCTTGACCAGTATTTCATGAATCACCCGGAACAGTTCTTTTCGCGTTCAAACGAAAACGCAATTGTTGATGCGGACAATCCCTATATCGTATCCGGCCATCTCCTTTGCGCAGCAGCTGAACTTCCGCTGCGTGAAGACGAAGACCGGGTATTTTTCGGGGATGCATTCCCGCAACTGCTTCCGGAACTTGCATCTACCGATCTTGTCAGGAAGACTGCCCGGGGGTGGGTGTATGCCGGGCGCGGCAGGGCTGCTGAACTGGTAAGCCTTGGGGGGATTCCGGGGGAATCATTCCGGATTATGTGTCATGGCAGGATGCTCGAGACCATGGATCGGGCGCAGGCATACCGGGAAGCGCACAAAGGCGCGATTCTTCTCCACCAGGGTGAGATGTACCTTGTCAGAGAGATGGATCTGGAAACCCATACCGTGCGGGTGACCGAGGCTGATGTGGATTACTACACGCAGCCCTTAAAAGAGGTGGACCTTGCGATCATCGAGACCTTTGAAACCCGTGAAGTGAACGGTGTGAAATGTGCCTTTGGGTCAGTGGAAGTGACCGAACACTATACCGGTTACAAGATCAAACGTGGCGATACCATTCTCGCGGTTGAACCCCTCAGTCTCCCCCCGCTCACCTTCAGGACAAAAGCATTCTGGCTTATCCCACCTTCCCATACGGAGCAGAACGTTTTGAAGGAGAACCTGAATTTTGCCGGCGGGCTGCATGGCGCAGAACACGCTATCATTGCGCTTATGCCCCTGCATGTAATGTGCGATCGCTGGGATATTGGTGGATTATCATCAGCTGCATATGGTGAGAACGGGGAGGCGGTCGTATTTGTATATGATGGCTATGAAGGGGGTATCGGGCTTGCTGAGAAAGCTTACGAGATCCTGCCCGATCTGTTTGCAACTGCCCATGCACTGGTCCGGGACTGCCGGTGTGATGATGGCTGTCCGTCCTGCATTTACTCCCCAAAATGTGGCAATGACAACCAGCCGCTCGATAAGAATGCGACCACGCTTATTCTTGGAGACCTCTGCCGGGAACCGGTAATGTCTGAATCCATCATGGATTCTACAAGCTCTGAAACCGCTTCTTCGTGAATTCGTTATTGTCAGTCTTCGAGAACGATCCCGCTTTTCTGTCCCTGCACTTCATCATCAAAGATGAAGAGATCGTCTATTGTGGTATGCAGGGTCCGGGCGACATCATGGGCGAGTTTGAGTGACGGGTTATATTTTCCCTGCTCCAAAAAAACGATCGTCTCTCTTCGCACGCCGACTTTTTTTGCGAGTTCATCCTGGGTAAGGGAAAAACGCGCCCGGTATTCTTTGATTCTGGTCTGCACGGTGATGCACTCCAATGACGTTCTATTCCACATCCCCTTTCCGGAACAAGTAGATCTGGTATAACCGGGCTGAAAGTGCGAGAACGACAATGGATATGGCGAGTGCAACCTGTGTCCCCAGCCTCAGAATGCCCAGGTAATCCAGCCAGAACAGGCAGAACATAAAGAGCAGGCCGGTCAACCACGCGTACGAAAGCCCATAAGCCCCGATCTTTTTTGAGCGTTCATCCGATTCGGGATCATCCCCATACTGCCGGTGCCGGATGATACCGGTGATGAGGAAGACAAGCCCTGCAACAAGCAGGATCATTCCGATGATGGCTTCACCCGCGGTCAGGATCATGGATGCGATACCGCTGATAGTCATAAGTATCCCGATGATAATACGGTAGAAATTTCTCGGTTTCATTTCTTTCATTCCTGTGTGTTATTTATTTCTAACACTCGCTCATATTAATGTTATCTATTTCTAACATATGCCCGTGATTCCCGTTCGGAATATTGAATCCCTGGCGGCATTTCTCCGTCACGTTTGTCATCCATCACCATGATCCTTGAGGTCTCGGGAATCACCTTGGCATTCCAACTGTACCCATGTGACCCCCCAGTGGACCCTGGCACAAAAAAACACCAATCATCGACGCAAATCTGGACAAAACAAATCGGGAATTCAAGTAGGCTGAGAGGGGGTCGCGTGGGTACACTTGATAATTGCCCAACGGACATTCTGCGTTTTTTTTGATCCTAGGGAATGATCTCAACGCCGTTAACCTGCTAGGAATGATGGGGAGGTCGAGGGTCATTGGTTGAGTTTAGGCATTGGAAATGTACCCGCGCGATCCCCTCCCTCCCCTGAACCTGAAAGCGCGGCAGACAACCAATAGTTATGAACGCAAAAAAAGTGAGCGCATCCAAAAAAACGAGGGAATTTGTCCAGAGCAAGAAAAAAGAAATTATTCTTTGATTGTTGAACTGACGGAAAGGAATACCGGGCCCCTTACGTCCACTTTTTTGTTATTATCTGTTATTGCACGCATTGCGAACTCCTCGATCTTCAGGTTAATGTCACTGGGGAGTTTTGCCATCTTCACCTGCACAGTGGTGGCCTTCCCGCACCGGGCAGCTTCTTCTATCCGGGCAGCGGCGAGCGCTGCAACTGCGCTCAGGTAGCTGATACCGGTTGAGATTCCTTCTGTCCGCACCTGTTTCCACTTCTCGACATCCGGCACACCAAGTATCGATCCCTCGTGGACGAATATTTCATTGGCACAGGCAGGACCGCAGAGCTTTGCATTGGATTCCGGCTCTTCTACGGCTACTTTTATCGCAACTCCGCCAAGAATTCCTTCCCAGGCATCGAATGAGCATGGCCCGGCCGCGGCGCCATTTGCGGTAGCGACACGGATAATCGCTGCTGCAAGCTGCTTTCCTTCCGGGGACACCGGTTCTTCCCGCACATGAACTGCACGGGCAATCTCCCTGTCGGTAATCGGCCGGGGGAAGAACTGGGGGAAACAGAGTTGACGGACGTCATTGGAATTGTACGCGATCATCGCAAGCCGCTCAACACCCAGCCCGAGGTTCATGACCGGTACCCCGATACCATACTCCGCCAGTGCCGAGGGGGAGTACATGCCAAACGTTGCCACTTCTACCCATCCGTGCACCGGGTGCCGGGCATAGACCTCGGTCTGCGAATCCGGCATATAATATTTAGACCGTTTCTCATCCGGCTGGAACCGGAAATCCGTGTACCCAAATGCCGAGAGGAGCGCCTCGCTGACGGCTTTGCCATCTTCAATGGTGACATTTTCTCCGGCAATGATACACGATGCCGAATGGTAGGTCATGAGCCGGGTCGGTCCCTCGGCCTGCTCGCGCCGGAAACACCGGTCCACCGAGAACATACGGATGGGAAGCGCTGTTTTCTCCCAGATGGCGCCAAGCGTCATGAACCAGCCGCTCGTCATGTGGCTGCGGAGCGTCGAGCGCGAGGATTCCGGGACAAGCGCCCTGAACTCCGGAAAGACCGCATCGAGGATGTGCACGACGAGCGCGTCATCAACACCCAGCACCTTGGAGAGCTCGAAGGTGAGTTCGTCCCCGTCGATCTCCGATTTCTTGTACGCGTGGAGAGTCTCCCGCAGGCGCTCCTCGGTCTCTTTGGTCATTTGCTGGTAATGCCCGTGGGGATGGGCCTCTGCGACCGGCACCGTCTCCTGGTGAACGAGCGGGCTCCGGTGGCTCATCAGGATCTCGTTGATCTCATCGAGTTGTTTCCGCGCGATCCCCACGTTCGGGCGCGGGAGTCCCCCTAAGTAGAAGACCCGGTCAAGTACGGCCATTGCCTCGGGGCCGAACTGCCGGTAGATATCCTGTTCCTCGATGATGACCGGGTTCTCCGCCTCATCGAATCCCAGTGAAAGGTACGTCTCGCGAAGCCGGTTTATCGTGGCAAAGATCGGGTGTGCCTGTGCCCGTTTAAACGCGAGGCACGGGTAGGTTGCTGCATGCCCCGGGGGGGTTACGACCGACGGGCCTTCGTGCCATGCCTCTTCAAAATTCTCATGCGATTTTCGTTTCCATTCCTCGGGATTGAATCTCATGTTTTACGCTCCAGGCAGACCACTCTGCTCAACAGATTCTCATCTTTGATCCGGTAATCGGACGCTGCGGCAATCTTCTCTGCAAACGCCCGCACACGCTCGTGCTCCGGCATATTTTCTCTAGCCAACCGGTTTCTACTGTATCCCAGATACATATATCCTTTGACTTCCACAAATGACGCGCCCGAATTCTGCAGGATCGCCGCATATTTTTCCGGTGCAAAATCATTGAGATCCTTAACAAGGGTGATCCGAACAGCGGAACGCCGTGTTCCCAGCACGGCAAGGCTCTCGTTCACCCGATCCCAGTAGTCCTCCTGCGGGCGGCATACGGCCATGTAGGTCTCCCGATCCGGTGCATCGAGCGAGACATACATCTGGTACGGGTGGCACTGCCGGAGTATGTCAGGGTTCGTGCCGTTGCTGACGAGAAATGTCGTATAGCCCGTATCGTTGAAGAGATCGATCAGCGCCGGAAGCTGGCTGTAGAGCGTTGGCTCACCGGAGAGCGAAATGGCGACGTGTTTCGGATCCAGCGCCTCCTGCCACTTCTCGGGAGTGACCGTATTGTCGAGGACTGCATTATACCCTGCAAGCGCTTTTTTCTGGAACTTGTGTAAGCCGGCAAGAATCGTTTCCGGAGAGCACTCTTCTTCCTCGGGCATCTCCTCTTCATAGGATCGCCAGCAGAAGAGACAGCGCTGGTTGCAGCGCAGGGTAGGGGTCATCTGGACGCAGCGGTGGCTATCAATGCCGTAGAACTGGTGCTTGTAGCACATGTCGCCGCCCATGAGTGCCCGTTTGCACCACATGCAGGGCTTGAGAGCGGCACCCGAAGTCTTGGAAAAAAACTGGTATCCCTGCCTGCGCAGGGCATCACATGGTGCGGATGGCATCGATCCCAAGTGTCTCTAACGATTCTTTGAGCGTGTTCTGCGCCGCTTTCACCAGTGTAAGCCGGCGATCGCGGACTTTTCCCTCGCTTTTCAGTACCGGGTCGAAGTGGTAGAACGAGTTGAAGGTGTCGGCCAGTTCGCGGGAGTACGTGGCAAGGATATGCGGCCGGAGTTCCGCGATCACGCGCTCAATGACCATGGGCAGCTTCGCGATCTGTTTGGCAAGGGCAATCTCTGCCGGTGTCTCAAGATCGTAGCACTCCTCGAATGGTCCTGCCTTCTCAAGGATACTGCACGCACGGGCATGGGAGTACTGGATGTACGGGCCGCTCTGGCGCTCGAAGTCCAGTGCCTCCTTCCAGTCAAAGACGGTGCTCTTCTCGGGAGATACCTTGACGATATCGTAGCGGACTGCCGCAAGGCCTACCGACTGTGCGATTGCCCTCCGGGCCGGTTCATCGAGTTCGGGTCTTCGTGCGGTTACTTCATCGAATGCCCGCTTGTTGATCTCGGTGATCAGGTCGTCGGCCGAGACGAACTTGCCTGCCCGGGTGCTCATCGACCCTTCCGGCAGGGATACGAACTCGAAGTGAACAATCTCCGGTACTTTCTCCCCGAGTAGTTTCATGGTGCACTGGAGCTGTGCGCCGATCAGCTTGTGATCAGCACCGAGCACATCGATCATCCGGTCAAAGTTCGCCCCTTTCCAGGCATGGAACGCAAGATCGCGGGCTGCATAGACCGAGGTACCGTCACTGCGCCGGATCACGTACTTGTTCTCGAACCCGAACTCCGAAAGATCGAGGGCAAGGGTCTCCTCCTGTCGTGCCTGCGGAAGTTTCCTGATCCGGTTGATGATCTTCTCGGTGTACCCGTTCCGGATGAAGTCGCTCTCCCAGACAAACCGGTCGTGCGCCACGTTGAGGTTCTTCATCGTGACCTTGAACCCGTCAAGGCAGCGGGAGACCTCGTTCCTGAACAACTTAACCGTGGGAGTATCGCCTTTCTCCACCAGCTGCATCAGCTCATTGACTTGCTGGGTGATTGCCGGATCCTTCTCGATCTCCCGGTTCGCGGCTATGTAGATGCGGGCAATATGGGCATCCTCTTTCTCTCCTTCCTGCTGGGTATTGTCGAGATGGGTGAACCCCCAGACCACAATAGCGATCTGACGCCCCATGTCGTTGACATAGTACTGCACTTCGAGCCGGTAGCCAGCCTTGCGGAACGCCCGGGCAAGGGTATCCCCGATGATCGAGTTACGGATATGCCCTACATGAAGCGGACCGTTGGGGTTGGCACTCGTGTGTTCGAGCACTACGCGGGTTGTTTTTTTCTCAAGTGAACCATAGCCCGGTTTCACTGCGGCTTTTATGGTATCGCTGACGTATTCCTTGCCGAAAATGAAATTAATATAGGGGCCTTTGGCTTCAACTGTAATCCCCGTGAGTTCAGGATGTTTCGAAAGTGTTTCCACAAGCTCCTGTGCGATCTTGACCGGTGCCTGTTTTTTCTGCTTTGCCAGTGCAAAGGCAATTGTTGTGGCAAGATCGGCATGTTCCCCGCCTTCGGCCAGCAGCACATCTTCCATGCCGGTACTCTCCCTGAGTACGCGCTCCAGTATCGTTCGTTTCTCCAGTAACATCAGCATCCCGTCCTGTAGCGCAGTATTGCGGCAATCCCGCCAAAAGCGGTGAAGAGGATCGATCCCTCTTCAAAATCATCGGAAATAAGCTCGACTTTGGCACTGCTCTGTTCAGCGAGTTTGGTCAGTTCATCGACGATATCGATCTCCTCATCAAGGATGAGCGGAGCCGTACATTTCGGGCATGAACCAAGAGGGATATCCCCGACTGTTTTTCCTGCATCGATGTGAACTGTCTTCTCATCAGTGAAATCGCAGTTCTGGCATTTTATCCGGAGCCGGGATTTACGGAGGTTTGCCGAGAGGAGCAGGGTATCTACTGCACCGATCTCAAGATTTTTCCGGATGCTCTCTTCCCCATAGGCAGCAATGCTGGCATCCTTGACGAGTTCTCTTAGATACCTGTCCATGAGCGCTTTTTCCTTGACTACGGTCATGCCTTTGAGTGCGTCCTTTGCCGCATCCACCAGTTCGGAAAGACCGTCTTCGTTGGTATAGGCTACATCGAAGATCCCGATGATTCGCTTCTGGATCTCGTGATGGAGGAAGTTGCCTGCTTCAAACTCCTCTTTTGTCGGGCTGGGACCCCCGATCAGAAGACCTTTGAACCGCGTGAAGAAATCTTTCTCTGCAAGGAATATGGCACTTGACCGCTCGCCAATTCTTGCATAGAACTCGGCAATCGCAATCTCCCTGAGACGCCCGAACCGGGCAGCGGACTGGCCGCCTTTGCGCGTCTTTCCCGGGACTGTCGACGTTGTACCGCCAACAGGCTCGATCCGGTTGCCGCGGAGAAAGCCCCAATAGGCTTCCCGCCGGTCAAGGACAAGCAGCCCGTAGATGGACTTCTCTTCGAGCATCTGTTTGAGTGGTTCGAGCTCGAAGTTCGAGCTGCACCGGTACATGTAGAGGTTGAGAGGTTCGGGTGGCTCTACGATGGTGCACTGGAGATCCGTACGATCGCCAAAGGTTTTAACGGTACCACAGAAGACCGCAAGGCCATGCAGGGGCGGGCGCTTGTAGTACTTGAGCCGGGAGAGAATGGATGAGATGGCACTCTGGACATTGGTCTTGGTCTGCTTGCTCTTGATGTTGGCGCACTGGCCAAACTCGTCCTTGAGCTGGTTGGTAACATCGTAGATCTGCTTGTCAGGGGGGATGTAGATCGTGATAAGTTCCGTCCCGTCTCCCTGCTGTAACTCGAGCTTCTCGAGCGCCTTTTTGAACTCGTAGCGCTTCCGCGCGTCGTCCATCTCCCGTTCTTCTGCCATTGCCGGTCTCAAACCTCTCTGGAGCTAATACTTATAGACTCTCGTGGGCCATAAATTTGCGCCCATTGCATAATGATCTGTGTATCGACATTGTTGTTGATGCCGTGATCCCCGGAAAATTTGGTGAAGGTCTTAGGCTCCTGCGCCGAGTCAAAGAACTGTTTTCCGCTGGCAAACGGGATGATGGGATCGCCTTCTGCATGGAAGATCCAGACCGGACGCGGGGCGATCTTGGGGAAATAGGTGCCAGGCTCGATCGATGTGGCGAACCGTACAGGATCTCCCGCGTATCCCTGTTGTATCACAGAGTCGAGCAATCCCCAGTTGGATGTGGATATTCCCACGTACCCGGCGAATTGGGGATCTACTCCTGTGGCGACTGCTGCGTACCGCCCGCCATTGCTTGACCCCATCGCATAGACCGGGACTGAGAAGCGGTCGGACACAATCTTCTGCGCGCTCATCAGATCGCAGACGCTGAGATAATACTGTGGCCAGTCCCCGTTCTCAAACCGGCTGAAATCCTGCTGGACCAGCTGCTGGCTGAAAGGCATACCGGGGGTCTCCGCCCCGTTCCCGCGGGTGTCGACAAACATGAACGCATACCCGGCCGCTGCGTACCGGACCATTCGTTCCTCGTGGCCGGCGATCTTCTCCCCCGCTCCAGGGGCATACACGATTGCTGCCTTCGGATTTTTTGGGGCCGCGAGGTAAGTGACTACATCGCCGCCCTGTGCGTGCATGACAATCCGGGATTTCGTATAGGTCTCGTTGGAGACGAGCACCTCTTCGCTTGTCGTTACTGCTGCGCAGGTAACGGAAAGAATGCCCTTATCATCTACGGAATACGCTGGTTTTTCTGTTGTGGCTGCTCCCGTACCCGGTGTACCGGTACATCCGGCACAGGCAACCAGCAGGACAATAATAATGCCAGCCGTAAGCAAAGAACGCATGATCAACACCCAAAACATCGGTGGATTAAGCAGATCGTCTTGGCATCAATGATCGTGCCATCCCGGATCATGGTCGGCAGGTCGTGGATGGCGAGATCCACGACTTCGATAACTTCGTCTTCATCTTTTCCGAACTCCTGCGAAGGGGAGAGGTCACGGGCCTCGAATAAGAAGATCTTCTCATCGGTATATCCCGGTGTCGTGTAGATGAATCCTTTTTCCCGCATAGTCTGTGCTGCAAAACCGGTCTCTTCTATCAGTTCGCGGTGAGCGGTCTGCAACGGGTCTTCGCCGGTTTCCATAGTTCCTGCCGGGGCTTCCAGGATGTACTGGTCGATGGCATACCGGTATTGCTTTATTAGTTTGCACCGGTCTCCCTCAAGGGGAAGAATTGCCACGGCATTACTCGGGTGGACAATCACTTTTTCCCGTTCAATCCCGTTCGGGAGCTGGATCAAACGGTTCTCGATCCAGAGGCGCCTGCCGCGAAAGATCTCCATTTATTCCTCGTAGGGGATCGGGTCCTGCTTACCGATTGCAGCAAACGCTTCCTTCCGGAAATGGCATGAACCGCAGGTACCGCAGGCTTTGTCTTCATTCTGGTAACAGGACCATGTGTGCTCGTACGGAACGCCGAGTTTCATGCCAACATTAAGAATGTCTGTCTTTGTCATGTGGATGAAGGGGGTCTTCAGCGTAATCTTGGTTGAATCTTTCGTACCCAGATCGATCACACGCTGGAATGCCTCGATGAACTGCGGGCGGCAGTCCGGGTAGCCGCTGTAATCGAGCGACTGGACCCCGATGAAGATTGCCTCTGCACCTTTCGCCTCGGCAAAACTGGTTGCAATCGAGAGCAGGTTGGCATTCCGGAACGGCACGTACGTGTTGGGAACGTGTGCCCGGGCCGCATCAAACTCCTCGACGGCGATATTATTGTCCGTGAGGCTGCTCGCCCCGAACTGCGAGAAATAGCCGACATTGACTGCAATGAAGTCTTTTGCATCGAGCAGGGAGGCGATCTTCCGTGCACATGCCAGTTCTTTTGATTCCGTCCGCTGCCCGTAGTTCAGGTGCAGGGCGCAGATATCGTATCCTTCGCTCTTTGCCAGGTACGCAAGCGTGGACGAGTCCATGCCGCCGGAAAGTAAACATACCGCTTTCATTTCACACCTATGATCTTGTGCATCTGCAGCTGGAACCTGACGGGCAGGTTGTTGGCCAGTATATATTGAGCAATGGTGGCGTAATCGCTGCCAGTGACCGGTGAGAAGAAGATCTCACCGGCAATCCTGTGCGATTCTATAATCTGCTGTGCATACCGGCAATCGGTTTCATCCTTGAGGACAAATTTCACGCTGTCCTGCGGGCGGATTGTATCGAGCAGAGCCAGATCGCTCTGTTCCCCGGATGACGGGCATTTCACATCCATACAGATCGAGGCATATGGCTGCAACCGGGTAAATGCGAATGTCCCGTTTGTTTCAATATCGATAAACGCCCCCCGCTTGTGCAGGGATACAAGCAATGGTTCGAGTTCAGCTGCCTGCATAAGCGGTTCGCCACCCGTTATGCAGACATACGGCGGATTGATGCGCCAGACCTGTTCCAGGATTGCATCGAGGCTCATCTCCTTGCCGCCCGCCCGGGAGTATTCCGTATCGCACCAGTGGCAGTTCAGGTTGCAGCCTGCGAGCCGGATAAAGAGGCAGGATTTCCCCTGGTTTTTACCCTCGCCCTGGAGGCTCCTGAAAATTTCCGTGACTTTCATTCAGGTAAGCTCGGCGCAGGCTGTGGGGGATTCCCAGACACGAATCTTCGTTACGACTGCCTTAATTCCCCGTTCCCGGCAGACCCCAGAGAGATCATCCCGGATAAGGGCTGCCATCAGTTCGCTGGTTGGCTCCCCGGGGGTCGTGATAACCGGGTGGAACTCCTCGATGCGGGGGACCATCGGGTCTTCGCGGTTCAGGATAATCTGGTGATCGTACTTGTTAATGACCTGCTTTATCAGACTATAATCGATCAGGATTTGCGTTGCCGGGTCCGGCTCGCCTTCCATCCAGACCTCGATCTTCCACCGGTGCCCGTGGAGGTTGGCACACTTGCCCTTGTAATGGAGCAGACGGTGGCTGGTATCGATCTGCACCTCTTTATAGATCCCGACTTTCATCGCATATCATTGGTCTTACAGGATATAATATTATTATGAGGTAGGGATAATAGTATAGGACAGTCAGGTGGATTGCCACAATTTATAAATCGGAACCCCGCGATTGTATATATCTCAGTGTGGGTTATCGATAACCACAAA
>Ga0209340_1002211_pt1 | contig 11762 bp, 11 predicted proteins | sample EPASupsiteSAE323_FD_187266 | JGI IMG/M metagenome (GOLD analysis project Ga0209340, IMG submission 187266) | Bioremediated contaminated groundwater from EPA Superfund site, New Mexico - Sample SAE3-23 (SPAdes) (version 2) | ecosystem: Environmental > Aquatic > Deep subsurface > Groundwater >... | reverse complement strand
CCGTTGCCGAGATTTCCTCCAAGTACAACTGCAACCCAACCGCAGCTGCCAAGATACACGGCCTCGCATCAAGCCAGTCAATGGCATTCCAAGCCACGCCGACAGAGATTTTTGTCGAAAACCTGCCTAACCAGCGCATTGCAGTCCATTGCTTCCTTGGAGACGCTTTCAACGAGGCCTTCGCAATATGCCTTTCCAACTTGCTTTCCCAGACTAAGAACCGGGTTCGGACGCGTCCGGGCACTTACGGGATTCTGCTTGACTTTGAACAGCCCTACGACGCAACCAAACTCGCTGCGTTGATCTCCGGCCTCTCGCCGGAAGCATTCGCTTACGCAGTTGAAAAGAGCGTCTCTTCCACCCCGCTCTTACGGGCTCGGTTCTTTCACGTTGCGCAAAGGTTCGGTGTGTTGCCCCGGAAGGCAACACCGTTCCGGAACCCCTACGGCCTTCGCCGCCTGGTTGAACGCTACCAGTCCTCTCCCGTGTTCGCAGAGGCAATGGACGAGATTTTGAAGGACAAGTTTGACCTGCCCAAGCTCAAGGTTTTGTACTCGTCCCTGCGGACCTTTGGGCCGGCTTCCGGTTCGCGCACGCGGGTGGTTGTTGTTTCCCCGTCTGCTTCCTCGCCTTCGGCGTTGTCAAAGGCAATGTTGGATGCCGCTTTCTCGCACGACGTTTCCGCCTCCGAGATTGAACCTTCCGAGGACTCCTTGGAGCAGTTTGTTGCATCTACGAAAGAGAAGACCGCCCGTTTAGTCTGCACTTTTTGCCATAAATCTTTCTCGGTTTCGCTTTCAGACGACTGGAACGAAAAGATTTCCTGCCCATTCTGCGCCTCCTCGCAAGTCACCACAGCTGATTACGAGGAAATCCTGAAGGAAAAGGAACGGAAAGAGATTTTGGATAATTGGAATGCTGGAACTAAGGCCGCATTAGGAAAGGCAACAAAAGCGTCTTCGAAGTCGAAGAAGAAAAAGCGAAGGGCAGAAGCGCAAGCTCCAACAGCAGAAACCCCAGCAGCGGGAACTTTTACCTCTGCTTCGAAAAAGAAAAAGGAAGCGGATATGTTTGCAGTCGCGGGTCTCATCGCCACGTATGGGATGCGCGCAGTGATTGCCCTCGAAGTCTTTGGAATCGGGCCGGAAACAGCCGCTCGTCTTCTCTCGCGGATGCACAAGAACGAGCACGATTTCTTCTATGACCTGTTAGTGGCACAGAAGACGTTTATCAGGACGAAGAGCTTCTGGAAGAGATAAACCGAAGCACAATAGCCTCTTATATTGGCAAAAATAACTGTTTCTCATGCAAAAGCGATTGCGCAAAAACGACGAAGAAAAAATCCGAGAAAAACTGACCAAAATCAAGAAGTTAGGATTTGTCAAAACCCATCGGACTGGACCAACCGGCATCGGAAAGACACTTGAAGACTTGTCCGGAATTCCAGAGAACAACATCGCCGGACCGGATGACATTCTATTCGAACTGAAAGCGGGCCGGGCAAATTCGTCTAGTATGCTAACTCTTTTTACCAAATCACCCCTTCCCAAGAAGGCTAATTCAATACTGCTTGAAAGGTTCGGATATGTCGCCAGGGAAAATGGAAAGAAAGAACTGCACACCACGGTTCTGGCAACACAATTCAATAACCTGAGGGGAAAACCGGGCTTCCGAATTGCAGTTGAGAAGGAAAAAATAGCGCTTATCTCAGTCGAAGGGGAAGAACTGGGTTATTGGGACAAGGAAACCCTGAAAGTTCGTTTTGAAAAGAAATACCCTGGTCTGCTGTATGTCAAAGCGGAAGCCAAGGGAAAAGGAAAGAACGAACAATTTTGGTTCTGCGAAGCGTGGTTCTTGTGGGGATTTGATTTTGAAAACTTCGTCGAACTGATAAAGCAGGACATAATCAAAACAGACGTCAGGATAGGACAATACGCCGACGGAAGCCCGCACGACCATGGAACGGGATTTCGAGTAATGCCGGCCAGACTAGACGAATGCTTCAAGCACAGAAAGAAAATAATCTGATTATTTTCTCGTCAGGATTACGATATACTCCTCGTTCATCGTTGACAAAGTTTTACCCACGACATTCGAGGGACTGTTCCGTATAGGCATCCTTTTCGAAGGTATGCGCCGGACTATCGTTTCACCGTGCAAATACCCGAAACCCTGGAAGATTTCGGCCATTATTTCATCCGTCGGGATTTGTATCCCTTTGACGGTGCGATTTCCCACCACCAAACAAACCGTCGATTTACTGCGCATCAGTTTGTTGATTTCAATCGCGGCTTTCTGAAAATCGACGTAAAAGGAAAGAACTTCCCTCGCGCGAAGGTCGTCTATTTTTGCGATTTCTTTAACGATTTTATCCAAGGTGGGCGAACTGAAATCAAAAGAAAAATCAGGTGTTGGTTTTCCACCCAACATTCTATTGTCTAAATCGATTACTTTCTCTCTTGGAAACCCTAGCCATTGAAGACTAAGGCGACTGAACTGACCATAAGCGACGGTTGTACGGCTGTCGCCGTATGGTGGGGAAGAAACGATTAAATCGATTGATTTTTCCGGGATGCCAACAGGATGCATGGCATCGGCGTTGATTACCGCGACGTTCCCCAGTGACTTGTTTTGACTTATCTCGAACAGGGAAGTCATTCCTGAAATGTTTCTTTCAACTACGTTCAAGAAGATTTGTTTCGCGTTCGGATTGTGTAAAGCCAATTTCTCTTTTGCAATCCGGTAAAGCTTGAATTCGCTACCTCTAGTGTTGCTTGCTTTCCTTACGGTCTCGCTAAAGCAAACGAGGAAGAACTCCCTGAAAGCAACGTCTTTTTCCAAATCGATTGCTCGGCGAATTAACGAAAGGTCGCGAATGACTTGTGGCTTGAACCAAAAATCAAGATTCTGGAAATCGACGATAGAAACGGGTTTGCCGGAAGAATAATCTGAAATCCTATCCTTGATTTGAATTATTTTTTTTCGAAGTACTGCGGGGGATAACGGCTTGGTTTTGACTCGGCTCATCATCGCAGCCAATGGATTGATATCGATTCCATAAGAATCAACGCCTGCCGTTTCGAATTCGAGTAAAACACTACCCGAACCGCAAAAAGGATCAAGTGCCTTTTTCGCGTCCTTTCCATATTCCGCAATCAAACGGTGCGAAACCTGGGGAATCATCATGGCAGGATAGGGATGAATTCCGTGAGTGCAATACTTAGTGTCTACGTTAGCGAAATCCCAAGAGTGGTCAATTCTACGTTTCATTTTTTTCACGGATGTCAACACTCGTTTTACATCTTAAAATCTTGCTAGGCGTCATTTCCCCTGATAGGTAAACTAAAAGTTTACATAAGTACAACGGGATTATTTTTTAATGGGTTCTGGCAAAGGAAAGGGTTACGATTGCGAAAGGAAACAAACCGTCGTTAAATAATTCACTTAACTTCTCTACAAATCGTTCGGTAATAGCATTCTTTGCAAAAACACGATTTCTTTGCCTTGAATTTGCATGCAACGATTTTTTCAATAGTTTGAGATGCTTCCTTCTCCGCAGCACCTAGATTACTTGGCGAAACGAATGCTCGTCGATCTTTGTCAGAGTTTGGCTCGATTTTTGCGTTGTCAAGATAAGCAATGGACGCGGCGGTGGCATTTCTTCCGACTTTTCGCAAGCCGATGGTGTATAGTCGTACCTGAAGAGCTGATTCGCCAGGTGTAGTTATCTCCTCGGAGGACTTGTAATCTCTAACTTCAAGCTCTCCGGGCGAGTTACCAGAAAGTATGACGTCAACTCTTCCCGAAATATTCGCGTTCTGAAGCGGAAATTCCAATCGTGCTTCAGTTTCTTGAATATTTAAAAGGTCAGCTTTGTGTTTGGTTGCGAATTGTGTTAGCACTTTTGCAGCAGATTTGCTTAGTTTCTTCTGAAGACTAGCGTCAGCATAAGGCAAATGAAAGGTGGTAGAAATGACCGTTTTTACTGCATCGTCAATTTTCTTTCCCCGTTTCAATAACTCACTTAGCTCGTGAAGACAGTTGTGAAGAGATTTACCATAACCCATTGGAGAATCAAGCGGAGCGTGATATCCCCAATTCTCTCGCAATCGATAGTAGTACGGACACTTATTGTATTCGATTATTTGCGCTGGGGAAAAAGACAATACGTCTTCGCTTTCATTTTCTTTTACTACGTCGATTTCAAGTGCGTGTTCTTTCGTTTTAACGGTTAAATGGATGGAAATGTCATTCAGGTACTTACTTTGTGACCTGTTTCGTCCACTCGTTTCTTTTGTGAATCGACTCATACAAAGTAGATCCTTCGGACGAGTAATAGCAACATAAAAGGCCCTTCGCTCTTGCTCATCGCCTCCAGTATATCTTGTCTTGTTGTAAAGTTCATCCGGAACCATACACGAAAACTCTTCGTTGGCCCTAGAAGACGGAAAACGCTTTGTAACCAAGCAAGGGATAAATACGACAGGCCATTCCAAGCCCTTTGCCTGATGAACGGTCAGAAGTTGAACCGCGTCCGTTGTTCGGAGTATTTCTGCGGGTTGTTCTTCATAAGAAGAAGTGGCATAGCTGACTAAGAACCACCTCAGAGCGGAACTGTGCTTTTTCCAATGAAGGTAATATCCACCAAGTCTGATTGACGACTCAAAATCATTAAGTATGGTACCGAATCTGCCAATATTTGCGAGAATTACTGCATCAAGCTTATTTTCAGGATTAAGTTTTTTGAATTCTAAAAGTATCAATAGCTCATTGAATGCCTTCGTAAATGAACTAAACTTTCCTGAAAGAGCGAGTTTTTTCCAGTTCTTTATCTTCTTTTCAGAAACGCTGATTTTAGCAGATTTGGTTGCGGACGACCAATGAGCCAAGGCGGTTTTTAACAGGTCTTTGTGCGGGATTTCCACACCATATTTGCCTTCTTTCCAAGTTCCACCGTCAACCAGCCAAGAAAAAAGCATACCTAACGCTTTCGCTTCATCCCTTTGGAACAAACCCAAACGACCGCCTACGAAATACGGAATATTCTTTTTTCTGAGTTCCTGAGTAAACGGACCGGCCGAGGTAGAAACACTTCTGAAAAGAAGAGAAATGTCAGAATAATGACAGGCCTTTTTTTCTTTGACGAGTTGTTCTATTTGGTTGCATATCCATTCCGCTTCTTCCTGTGGTGAAGAACATTCAACAAGAAAGACCTCACCGTGCTCTGGACGAACGTTTTTCATTGATGTATACTTAACAGAAAGGGTATTCGAGAAGGTATTAGCCGTTTCGATTATTTTGGAGGTACTACGTCGATTCTCAGTTATTTCGAGTTCTTCACATCCCTTGAATATTTCGCTAAACTTCTCGAAGCAAGACTCATCGGCACCACGCCATTGATAGATGCTTTGACGCGGGTCGCCGACAATAAATACACGGGCATTCTTTCCAATAAGACGTATCAGTTTTTCCTGAGCGCGATTTATGTCCTGATATTCATCCACTATTAAGAACTTACAATTCGCAACTGCGCTCGGTGTTTTTTCCAAACGGCCAACGGAAAGGTCAACCATTCGATTGAACGTGAGAAGTTTGTGACTATCCAAAATGCTTTCGTATTGTTTCAAATGCCTCGCAAAATCAGGGGCTTTTTCAGTCAATTTTGTTCTATCAATAAGTTCGTTGTAAACCACGCCAGCAGATTTGAGAAATTCAACGCAATTGTCTGGATAATACCCGGAAGTTCCAAGACCAAGACCCCAACCTTCTCTCATTAGAAGTGCCATTTCCTGGTTTTCATCAATTGCATCAAAGTCGCCGTATCCGAAGTGATCTTGAGCTAATCTAAAACAATAGCCGTGTATCGTTCCGATATACATTTCTCCAAGTTTTGCACACGCTTGATCCCCGCCAAGCTCTTTGACTCTTTGATAGATTCGACTTTTCATACTCTGAGCAGCTCGCTCAGTAAAGGTGAATGCGACTATGGCTTTTGGTTCTATATCCGCTACGAGCAACAGATAAGCTATCCGACGAGTAATCGTTTCAGTTTTACCAGCACCAGCACCTGCAACAATTCGCATATGTTTGCTTGCTGTTACTACCGCTTTCTTTTTCTCTTCTGACAATGGTTTTGGCGTCTCTAGTATGCTCTCTAAAAATTTTTTCTTTTCTGCACCAAGTACCATCTACCCACCAGCTTACATGTATTCTCGCTTAAAGAGCATCCCTTCAGGTTTTTCAGTAAGCACCGCTATCGTCGCAGCATCCAAATCAAAACTAAACTGACCATATTCCAAGGACTTCTCTTTTGAAAAAAAGAGTTCGGATTCGTTGGCTGTTAGAATATACTGGAAATTTTGATTTTGTAGGCTCTTCGAATTGACAAAATTAAGCGCTTTGATTACGGTCCTTGGAGCTATCCCATGTATAGCGCCATCGTGAACCAGAAAATGAGGTAACCCTCGACCGCTTTCAACAATATTGAAAAACACGGTTAAGTCATATGAAAGCATAGTCAATCTGTTCCTGCCCTGGGATTCCGACTTTGGAACGTCGATTTTCATTTTAAACGGCCTTTCGGAACCGGGTTGCGCGGAAATATCGAAGGTCGCATCAGTTAGACAGTCTGAAAAAACAGTAGCGTGCATTATTTCAAGGAACAGCTTTCTGATGTTCTTTATTTTTTCATCAACACGAGCTATGTCATCGTATACTTTTTTTATCGTCTCAGATTTCTGTGTTTGTTTTTCAGCTAATCCGTCTTCAATAAACTTAATATTGCCAAGTTTACTCACTAACGCCTCTTTCTTTGCTTTCTCTTCAATATAACGCGAGTAGGTGTTCTTTATCGAGTCCAAAGCATTCCGTTCATCAAGCAACGTATATAGATGAATCCGACGCGCCTCTAATTCGGAAATGCACTTAGAGATTTTCTCGATTTCCTGACTCAATTCAGTCTCCCGTTCCGCAAGGAATTTCTTCCGGTTCTCTGCCAACTTCACTCTAAATCTGATTACCTCTTCAAGCTTTCTCTTAATGACATTCGAAAACTCCTCGTTGACCTGGCGGTAGAGTCGTACAACACGCTTATCATCGACAGAATAATCTACGTCATAAGCAGAACGTATCACTTCCAATCGGTTTCGCATTGTTGTTTCGTCGGATAAGAACTCAGTCATCTGACATGAGATGTCGATTAAATCCTTTTCAATATCTTCATAAGTTTCTTTTAGGCGATAATTCTTGGTGGCGTTCTCAAGCCGCCCAATCTGTCCGTCAAGCAGGATTAGATCAGACTTAAGCGCCTCGATTTTACGGCCAGTCTCTTCCTCCACTTTTTTCCGCATAGTCTTGCCCTGATCGTCCAAATGCTTGATATCCTTATTCAATTCGCTCATTCGGTGGATATTTCGGCTAGGCAACCCCAGAAGAAACAGATTGTAGGCATAAACGTCGTATTGCGAAATGTGGGGGTCGATAAAATTAAATGGGTCTTTACGCCCTTCCTGGCTTAAATCGTCCTTTACAAAAAAACGCAGTAGGTTCCGGAAAGTAAGCCCCTCCGTATTGACCTCGCGATTTTCGCTTTTGAAAAACAGACCCTCGAATCGTCTTCGAAGTTCAGTATCCCTGAAATCGGACTCTAGTCCATTCTTTCCAAAGGTGACTGCCGAATAATCCTGAAAAGGACGAGTTATACTATAGTCATCCGAACCTATTGAAAAATCTAGGGAAACAGAATGATTCTTTAAAAAATCATGAGTGTCCACATCAAAAAAATTATTTCTCCCTTCGTCAGCGAGCAGAGAGAAATCGATTAGACGCACTAAGGTGGATTTGCCAACACCGTTTATATCCAAAGGCTTTCCGTACTCGTCATACTTCTTTTTCTGAGAATATTTCGCTAGGATAATATTTACCCCTTTGTGGAAGGTTACCTCATCGAACAACCCTGTTTTCGAATAGATTCTGCGGAGCAACACCATTATCGTACACCAACAATTTTCAGCCGGCTACTTTCTTCATCGATAATCCCAACCAGATAAAGGAACGTTAATGAATCAAAGAAAAGTTCGGGGGTTCTCCGAATATCTTTTGAGAGAAACTTTCGCATAAGAAGGTCAACCACAACCCCCGAGGTATCTTTTCTTAAAGCGTCAATTATGTCGGCAGACACAACCAGCACGTTCAGTTCGGGGTTCGATTCAGGTTCAAGAATCATCTTCTTCACCTACTCGTGCACCAATCAAACAAATTTCAAAGCAATACATCAAGACCACGCGGACATAAAAATTATAGAAATCGTCCCCTGGATGTCCAAACGCAGTCTGAAGCTGGTTGAGTCTTTCTTTATGGGTTCCGGTAAGACTAGAATACGCGGTGCTTATTTTATTTTTCAGCGAGGAAATTTTTGCATCATCATATGCTTTCAAAATTTTTTCTAATTGCCCGAAATAACCCGCGCAGTCGAAATAATTCTGAATAGACGCATCAATATCTGCTTGGTTAGCAAAATTCTTCCTGATTTTATCCAGCACATAAGGTGGGCGAGAAACCTGAGAAACCCGGGAAATAGATTCCTCATGTTGGACTAAGTCGGAAACAACTTCTTTCAACAGGTCGTAAACATAATACTGCTCAGGAATTTGGAGGGCGTTCATGACTTTGCACTTTTTCCCGTGAGTTAATCCATCTATAAGCGCCATAATACCGTTGAGTTCGATTAAACGCGCATTCTGGCCTAGGGAGAACACGGCGTTTGACATTTCAGAACTCGCTTCACAATTAATCACAAACAACCAGTTCGGATAGTTATTCTTCCAATTATCGCAGTACTTTTTATAATCTGCTTTGACCTTTTCAGTAAACCGCCCAGAATCGATTTTTTCCGGACCGTAAACAGCTATAACCGTGTTTCTGTTCAGAAAACCGTCACAACCCATATCTTTTGTCCGCCTTGTTTGTTGAAAATCGTCAGCGTAAGCTATATGAAATAATTTGCATATGAAGGCTTGAAAGTTGTCACCAGACAGGCTGCAAATACTGGTCCTAATTTGATACTCCAGTGTCTTTTCCATTATAACAGCCAAAGTCCAATGCATTTTAAGTTCTTACGATACAAGCCGAAAAGAGATTATACAGCCTCTCTGCGCTACTTCCTAGCGTGTATTACTAATTGTGATTTGCTTAAATTAGCTATCGAAATTGCTATGAACGGTAGCCATCTGCTTTTTTCTTCTCAAACCCAATCCTGTAAGTCCTGTTGATGTCGATTCCGTGCGCAGGGTACCACGCAAGCCAGCCTTCGACCGTCTCAAAGCCTTCTTCCTTTGCCTCGCAAAGCATCGCCGTTTCCTTTGCCGCCGTTCCTTCAAGAGGCGCAATTTCCATAGCGTACCATTCGCCGTGAGTAACGCAAGTCGTGACTACTGCCCGGCAGACTGCCTTGACTCCTCGCCCCGGCTGGACCGCAAAATCAGTTCCAACCATCAAAGGTTTCAACCGACGAGTAGCGATCTTGGAACCGTCCAATATCTTCTTCCACGCCGGCACGCCTAATTCATCTTTGCTTACGAAAATCATTTTCCAAAGCACCTCCGTGTGAATCAAGAAGTTGGGCGATTGGAAAGCATAAGGGATTGACGGGACGGGATTTCCGCTGAAAGCAAGCCGTGGAAAACTATGCAAAAGAAAATCATTTGATGAGTCCGACCAGTTCCTTAGTCGTGACAACCCGCACTTTCGCCTGCCTTGCCATTCCGGAGTCGTTCGACCAGACGGCGCAGCCAAGCGACAGGGCAGCTGCAAGGTAGGGCGCGTCCTCGGGGTGGGGCGCAAGCGTAAGCGCAACCGCCATCTGTTTTTCATATTCCTTGGAATCCTTCTCGGACAATGGAAAAGTCCTGATGAACTTCAGTAGGGAAAGGTAAATCGAATGCAGCTCCTTCGGGTCGTGGTGCGTCTTTGCATGGATGTCCGGGTTGGAAAGCACGTTCCGTTCGACTTCAAAGAGCAGATGATGGGGCGCGAAAAGCTCAAGCCGGCCGTCCAGGATAAGGATTCGTGTCGTCGAGTCGAGGGATGATCCCGGAAAGGAGGATGTTGGCGTCAACGACCAGCCGCATGTTCGTGTCACTTCTGTTTGCCGCTTTTTTCCCAGATTTTCCTGTTGATTGAACGGCCGAGGGCAATTGCATCCTGTTCCGAAAAGTCGCTTTGCGAAAGCATCGCGTCCATACGTTCAAGGAGAGAAAGACGCTCCAGGATTGCCTGGCGCGCCACTTCCACCCAACGGATGTCACGGCGCTTGTCCATCTTGGACTTTACGTCAACGGGCAAAGGGACTGAAAGGATTGCGTGTTCCATCGAAACCACCTGAAATAGTATGAAAATTAATACTTTTAATACTATTTCATGAATTTCCGGTCCACCTGATTGGATGGGTTGCATTTTTCCCAGCATAGAGAAAATCAAGCACGAAGATATGGTTTTTTCGGGACCGCATTTCCGTTAACTAAAAGTTGATTTTCACCGGAAGGAACGCCCGCCAACGCTTAAGACGCAAAACCCGCAGGATTCATATGGAAGGCAAGCCATTAAAATATGTGATTACACAGTAGTCACATAGGTGGTTGAAATGCCTAATGTAACCCTGTCAGTATCCGACGAGCTGTTCAAGGCGATGTCGCGCCACAAGGAAATGCGGTGGAGCGAGGTCGCACGAGTAGCAATAGCCAACAAGGTGGAGACGCTTGAGATGATGGACAAAATAGCATCGAAAAGCAAGCTCACCATAAAGGACGTGGAGGAAATCAGCGAGCGGATAAAGGCGGGCGCTTCCAAGGCGCTTAGGAATGAGATTAACCGTTGACACGAACCCGATAATTTCAGCCCTGCTGCGGGACTCAACCTGCCGGAGGATACTGCTTTCCGAAAATTTAGAGTTCAATTCGCCACAAGTCGTCCTCGAGGAAATCGAGAAATACCGGCTGGAATTGTGCAAAAGGTCCGGTTATACCGAAGGCGAACTCGCATCCATTCTTGACCTGATCTTGAACAACGTCCAAATAGTGCCAGACGAAAAGCTCCTTGAATACTTGGAAAAAGCCGATGAAATAATCGGAAAAATCGACGAGAAGGACTCGCAGTTCGTAGCAGCCTGTCTTGCGACAAACTCTGAGGGAATCTGGACCTTCGACAGGCACTTCGAAAAACAGGACAAGATACGCGTGTTCAAGCTCGAAGAACTCCTGGAAATCACATGAACAGGATTCACAACAGCGCACTTATCGCCTTTATCGCAGCCTCCGCGCTTGTCAGCACGATGTCCGTGCCAGCAGCTCCGGAGTAGATTTCCTTTTCTCCCCTCCGCATCCTTATGCTCACGGTTATCAACGCATCCCACCCGCCGGTCACTGCGTCCACGTGGTATTCGGTAAGGGAGATGTCAGCCTTCCCAAGTGCTTTGTAAACTGCGTTCAAGGCCGCGTCAACAGGACCGTCGCCTTGCCCATCAGCACAGCGGACTTCATCCGAACCGTTCTCGGAAAGCCGCAAACAAACGTGCGCAGATGGCGTGACATTTTTCCCAGTCGAGGCAGTAAGCTCTTCCAGAAACACGGTTGAATGCCCGACACCGGAAACGGATTGGTAAATCGCAAACAAGTCCGCGTCAGTTACCGGTTTTCCCAAGTCGCCAAGCGCCTTGACTTGCAAAAACACCTTCTCTAGCACTGCAGGGTCGCAGGCAAAGCCGAACT
>Ga0209340_1002209_pt1 | contig 11766 bp, 11 predicted proteins | sample EPASupsiteSAE323_FD_187266 | JGI IMG/M metagenome (GOLD analysis project Ga0209340, IMG submission 187266) | Bioremediated contaminated groundwater from EPA Superfund site, New Mexico - Sample SAE3-23 (SPAdes) (version 2) | ecosystem: Environmental > Aquatic > Deep subsurface > Groundwater >... | reverse complement strand
CATGAAACATGGGCAGGATAGCAATGGTTCTGTCATCAACTGTCATGGTGTAATTGACGCTGTTGATCCAGGCGCCGTTAACAAGATTTTTGTGGGTCAACATGGCTCCCTTTGGACGCCCGGTAGTTCCGGAGGTGTACTGCAGCAGTGCCAGGTCGTTGATATCTACATCCGCCATCTCCGTAATTGGTTCGGAAGCGATGAAATCCTTCCAGGCAATTGCCCCCGGGCAATCTACCCCCTGGGCTCTCAAATCGGCAGGAAATGCCGGGAACGGTTCTTCCGGAATATATTCGTCCAGCGCGGTTACAACCACGTGTTCCACCGAAGGGATAATGTCTTTGATCTCGTTGTAAACAGGAACAACCGATTCTTCAATGATCATTACCTTGGCGCCAGCGTCATTGACAACATAACTGACTTCGCCGGCTTTGTATGCTGGGGATATGGACATGGTTACAGCTCCCAACGAATGTGCGGCATAATAGGTAATCACAAATTGAGGGGAGTTCTGCAGGCCTATATAGACACGATCGCCTTTTTTGATCCCTAATTTCTGCAGCCCGCCGGCAGCCCGCAGGATCAGGTCCCTGAATTCATCCCATGATATGAGTCTTCCGTAAAAGTTGATCGCGGTTCGATGACGCAAATGCAAGGAATTGTTGTAAATATGCCTGAACAAAGGCTCCTTGCCGTGAATATACCCTTCTTTAAACCAATCGTCTGTGTAAGTCTTTTCCCAGAACCTGTCCCAAGCTTTAAATCCCATCTTATAAATCCCCTCTTTCAAGAATGTCGTGAGTGATTGGCAGTATCTGGCCGAAATTGCATCGTTAAATTAGGAGGATACTACAGGATACGGACAGCAACATCCTGCAGGGTGACTTGGTCGCACCGTGGATTGCAAGCTATCACGGGCTTCCTTATTACCAAAAATTTAAAAAGCTGAAGTTTTTCGACCGACGTTGGTTGATGTTTGTGAAAGGTCTGATAGTAATACGTTTCTGTTAAAAACAATAATTTCCTGCAAAGTTGCTTGAAAAATGGGATTTGTTTGAACGTAAGGCAAAATGGCCTTTTTGCTGTTTTGTCGTCATGTCGTTTACCAAAATGTCGAAAAATTTTGATTGGAGCTAATATTATTAGATACAATAAACCGTCTGCTTATTGGCAGACGGCGCTTATTATTCTGCTTGCTGCTGTAACTGAATTTGTTGCTTTTTAGTGCTCAAGTCTGCCAGTACAGATTTTGCCAATTTGGGATTGGATATGTTTAAAAATTTTTCAAAAGCATCCGGGTAAATGAATTGCTTAATACCAATCTCCTTGGCAAACTGAATCGTTATCCGCGTGTTTTCCTGGCCGGTAACTTTTCCTGTCCCAAAGACAGAATGTGTAACCAGTTCATTCGTTAAATTCACAATCTTTCACTCTCCTTTTTTAAAACTAAACGTGCAGCTTTGACAACTAGACTTACGTTCATCAAAACTACACGTTGCATAATCATTTCATTTTTAATGTTTAATTTCTTTCCTCCCACGATTATGAGATATGTTGAAGAATATAGGGAAGAACCTCGTCGGGAGAAATATTTAAAACGATGGCAAATTCTTCATTCAACTGTTTTTCAGCAGCCCGCATAATTTCTTCATCTGTATTGGTTAGTGCTTTTCCTGTGGTCGACCGGGTTTCTTTTTCGAGATGCAATGTTTTGATAAGCTTTATCCAGTCTTCGCAGGTTCCTTTTCTAAGAATGGTTTTAAAAAGCTCGCTCCTTTCCCGGCTGTCTTCTATCCAAATGGTTTCTGTATCCGGCATTGTTGTTATCAAGGAAGATACTTCTTCTTTTGTAAGGGTTGCCCGCATCGAGATCCGGGGATTATTCACCGGTATCTTAATCGTCATATTATCGTTGTAGACAGGATGTAAAATATAGTACTCGGTCTCATTATTGCCGGAATACTCATCTCTTGCTATATCAGTAATACGGCATACTCCCGTTGTGCCATACACAACATAATCATTTACTTTGAACATAAACTTCCTCCTTGCTGTAAAATTTCAAACAGCATCAGCAGATATAGGTTTTTTGCGTAAAAAAAATATAGCTTCGACAACAGGATTTATGTCGTCGAGACTACTCATTGTAATTAAATTATAACAAAATCATCATTTTTGATGTAATAGCCAAATTTGATTTTTGTTGATAAAACCCTACAGTACCTACGTTACAGACATCTCATACAATTCTGCGGGGAAAAAACATATTGATTTAATAATAAAGAAAAATTATTTTGGCTTTGTAAATTTTGACCATTCTTCCGTCACTTTTGAACCACCGAATCTGGTTTTTACTTTTTTAATCTGGAATGATGTCCCTTCATATTTTCCGTTTATTATTTTGCATTTTATATTTGTCCGCAACATGGCTCCGTTTTTATTCTCACTGTCAACATAAAATGAAAGCAGATAACTGTTGTCATCCAGCGATTCGATCATGTCTTCGGAAAAATCGGGATATACAGCTGATTTTGGTGAGATCAGCTGCTTGGTGGTGTTCTTTTTGCAGTTATTGTAGATATTCTTGTATGCGGCTATTATTTCACCAACATCAGCTAACTCGGTCAGCAGAGCAATGATCTTGTCATGTTCCAATTGGGTAATTATTTTACGGTTAAGCAGTTCTTTGATTTTGGTTTTCTTTATTTCCAAAGACACTTTAATCATCCCTTCATAAAGATACAATTCTATTATATCATAACTAAAAAAGCAGGCTTTTCTTGCAGTCAGGGATGAGGTATTCTTTTCTATGAAGGGTAAGTAAGAAACTAAGATGAGCTAAAGCAGTTCTTGAAATGCCTTGGATATTCGTATAAAGTAATAGCCGATGCAGTTGGCCTTATTCATCGGAGGTTTATAATGGGCACAAAACAAAGCAAGCATATCAAAAAAGCTGAAAAAGGAATGCAAAAAGAAACGACGGGATATTGTATGCAGATGGGATCAGCTTATTGTACAAATGAATGCCCAAATAAATGTAATGATAGATTTCAGAACCTGATAGACAAACTGTTTGAAAACATGAGTGAGAATGATATTGGCACCAGGCAATAATTAAATTATTAATGGACGTTACAGCTCAATTATCTTACCGGTTTCACTTAAATCATAATCGCCCAGTCCTTTTATCTCGTGCATAAATTCGTTGGAATTGATAATTTGCATGACGGTCTTACACCAGGCTGTACCACAAGCTTCCTTCTTGATAACCAGGTCATATCTTTCGTGCTGCAAGGGAATAAATTCGATTTCCCGTACCTGCATGGCGGCCTTCTGATTGCCCAGACCTGCATCCACATCGCCGCGTGCAACTGCGCTGGCTACTGCCAGGTGGCTTAACTCTTCCCGTTCATAGCCTTGGATAAGAAAATGGTCATATCCCAAATGGCGAAATTTTTCATCTAATAAAACCCGCGTGCCGCTGCCTTTTTCGCGGTTAATAAAGCGGATTTCAGGCCTGATCAAATCATCCCAATCTTGAATATTCTTTGGGTTTCCTGCCTTTACATAGAATCCCTGCATGCGCATGGCCAAATTGATCAATACAGCGGGTGTGCCGGGCAGCAAATAACGTGCAAAGGCGATATTGTATTTTCCGGAGTCACCATCCCAGAGGTGTACCGCTGCCATGTCTGCTGTGTTGTGATAAAGCGCCATCAGACCATCAAAGCTGCCGATCTGATTGCGCCATACCTTAAGTCCTCCTGTATGAAGTTCCAGGTGACGGGCGAGGATATCCAATATGATATCTTGCCCGCAGAGCACCAGATCCTGTCGTTTTTCTATGCCGATAAACGCTGCTGCGGTAATTTTTGCCGCCGGCTGCATGGGGCTGATCAGGCTGGCGTTTTTCACAATTTTCCCCGTTTGTTTATAAATATCTACATCTTGCTGGTCAAATCTGAGTTTTCTGCCAATCCTGAAGGCCGGAAGATCCCCGCGTTTGACCAGTTCATAAACGGTATTTTTGGTTATCTGCAATTGCCGGGCAACTTCTTCCGGAGTTAAAGAATACTCTAGGTTTTCCTGCATGTAATCACCTCATAAAAATGACCTTGATGTAAATTCTATCATATTTTTTCAGAGTTAGTCGGACAAAGCAACGGCGTTATGCTCTGTTTTGTTATGTTGTGTTTATAAACCTGTAGTTGCTCGCGACACACATAAAAATACTGCTTGTTTTGCTTGAGGCGCCTTGAACTAGGGATTGACTATGTTTCGAGGCCCCGATTTTTGGAAATCAAGGTTGACTTTCCTGATAATACAAATCATAATATTACGTAAATAAACGTAACAAAACATAACAAAACATAAATTGGGGGAGGAGACTTATGAAGTTGTTCAAAAAGATTTTCGTGTTGGGTGCTATGCTGGCGATAATTTTTAGTGTTTCCGTTGTTCCGGCATCAGCAGCAACAAAGGCTGTCGTTTCCTTTGACGGCAGTCCCATTTCGATTTCATCTTCCTACGGTACACCTTATATCGACTCGGCCAATCGGATGCAGGTGCCGATCAGAGTCATTGCAGAAAAGCTTGGGGCAAAAGTATCCTGGGATAGTGCCACCAGCACTGCAACGATCAATGGGACGATCAAAATCAAAGTAGATTCAAATGAAATCACCACGACTTACGGTACAATTACTATGGATACTACCGCTTTGATCAAAAACGGGCGTCTCTATATCCCGGTCAGATCTGTCGCTAATGCCATGGGTTATGGAGTAACTGCCACCAACGAAAATGGTGTCGTTACTGCTGACATTACCACCAAGGTCGATTTAACCATTTCGGCCGCAGCCAGTTTAAAGGATGCCATGGGAGAAATAAAGACTTTATATTCAAAGGAAAAACCGAAAACAAATCTTAATATTAACTTTGGCGGATCGGGTGCACTGCAGCAGCAAATCGAACAAGGTGCGGATGTGGATCTTTTTTTCTCGGCAGCTACTTCCAATATGGACACTCTAAAAAACAAAGGTCTGCTAATTGACAGTACCGTAAAAAATCTGCTCGGCAACAAACTGGTCCTGGTCGTCCCAAATGACTCCACGCTTTCAATCAACAGTTTTGCTGGTGTAACCGATGCATCGGTAAAGAAAATTGCTTTGGGAGAGGCCGCGACTGTTCCTGCAGGCAAGTATGCAGAGCAGGTGTTTACCTATCTGAAGATACTGGATCAGGTCAAGGCCAAAGCAGTCTATGGCTCGGATGTCAAACAGGTGCTGAATTGGGTAGAAACCGACAACGTCGACGCAGGTGTCGTATACTTGACAGATGCCAAAATTTCAACCAAAGTAAAAGTTGTGGCAACTGCATCGGAAGAATCCCATAAAGCGATCGTTTACCCGGCGGCACTTATTAAAACAACCAATAACTACACCGCATCAAGGGATTTTTTAAATTTCCTGACCTCGGACAAGGCCAAGGCAGTTTTTGACAAGTATGGCTTTGAAGTATTATAGCATGGAGTAATATTAATGAATTTAGATCTGTCCCCGGCTTGGATTTCAATCAAAGTAACGTTTGTCGCTACTATTATTATATTTATTCTAGGCCTTTTTGCAGCCTGGTGGATGAACAATTATAAAGGACGGTGGCAAGGTTTCTTGGACGGCATTTTTACCTTGCCGCTGGTCCTTCCTCCTACCGTAGCCGGATTTGGGATTTTGCTGCTGATCGGCAAGCACGGACCGATAGGCAAGTTTCTGGACTTGTTTGGGGTAAACATCATATTCTCATGGTATGCGGCAGTTATTGCTGCAGTAGTGGTTGCATTTCCCCTGATGTATAAAACTTCCAAGGGTGCTTTTGAACAGATTGATGCCAATATTTTAAATGCTGCCCGGACTCTGGGGGCTTCTGAGCGAAAAGTCTTTTGGCGTGTGGCAGTACCGCTGGCCTGGCCCGGCATTGCCGCCGCCACTGCGTTGTCTTTTGCGCGCTCTATGGGTGAGTTCGGTGCAACTTTGATGGTTGCAGGGAGTATTCCCGGCAAAACACAGACGATACCAATCGTTATTTATTTAGCCACCCAGGGCGGCGAGATGAAAGTTGCGCTGATTTGGGTATTGATCATACTCGCCATTTCCCTGACCGCCATCGTGCTTATGAATTACTGGAACAGCACGCAAAGCAGCAATAAACTTGGGGCAGGGAGGGAATAAGATGGGATTGCAGGTAGATATAATAAAGAAACTTCCCGGTTTTAATCTACAGGTTTTTCTCTCCTGTGAGCAGGGTATTATTGGCGTATTGGGTGCCTCCGGCGCAGGAAAGAGTATGCTGTTGAAATGCATTGCAGGACTTGTTGATCCGGACGAAGGGCATATCAAAGTAAACGGCAAAATCTTTTTTGATTCTAATAAAAAAATCAATCTGCCGCCAAGAGAACGAACTGCAGGATTTTTGTTTCAAAACTATGCCCTCTTTCCCCATTTGACAATCGCGGAAAATATTGCTTTTGGTCTGGATAATTTATCAAAAAATGATAAACACAAAAAAGCGGTAGCCTTAATGGAACGGTTTAATATAGCGGGTATGGCCAAACGATATCCGTCGCAAATTTCAGGAGGCCAGCAGCAACGCGTTGCCTTAGCTAGAGCGCTGGCAGTGGAGCCGGAAATATTACTGCTTGATGAACCTTTTTCAGCGTTGGATAATCATCTTAAAAACTACCTGATAAAGGACATGTTGGTATTCCTTAAGGAATTTAAAGGCAATACCCTGTTCGTAACCCATAATATGGAGGAAGCCTATCGCCTCTGCGACCGTATTGCGATATTAAAATCTGGCAGTGTTGAGACATTTGGGCTGAAGGAGGAAGTATTTAAAAAACCGGCATCATTTGAAACTGCTAAAATCACGGGATGTAAAAATATTGCAGCTGCTATGCGAGTAGCCAATAATGCTGCTGAAATTCCGGATTGGAATATAACCTTAAGTATAAGCACTGGGATTGAGAGTGACAATGGTTTTGTCGGGATAAGGGCTAATCATATCTTGCAAACGGATGGCCCAGGAGAAAACTGTTATCCGGTATGGATCGCAGATGAAAGCGAATCGCCGTTTCGAAACTCGCTCTATCTTAAAATTGGATCAGAGGCTAATAATCCGGATGATTATCATATACAATGGGAAATCAGCAGGGATCAAAGAGAAATCGTTAGAAACTTAGCGCAGCCATTTTACATCTATTTAGATCCCAGGCGGATCTTTTTTGTTCAAGGTTAGGAAAGGCAGTTTGGGAAGTGGCGCTGATTTAATTTCAATACACTGGATAAATACAGTTGTAAGGGATTCTTGACAAACAGATTAATAACACCTTCGGCTACCGAGCAGGAGGTGTTTTATTTATGGAGAATAATAATAGTATAGAACTATCCTATATTTGAAAAATATAGCACTTAGTACCCAGATCTTTAGGAGGTATATATGCGCAAAGTAGCAGTAGAACAAGCAGTGGGATTAACCCTGGGCTATGATATTACCAGGATTATCCCGGGACATGAAAAATATCGAGCCTTTCGCAGAGGTCAGGTAATTTGTCCGGAAGACATACCTAAACTAAAGGATATAGGCAAGGAACATATTTATATATGGGATCCTGATGATGATATGGTTCACGAAGATGATGCGGCACTTCGCCTGGCCCAGTGCGCTGCCGGAAATGGGCTTTATTGGGGAGAACCAAACCAGGGGCGGGTCAATCTTAAAGCCGATTATGCGGGGCTGTTGAAAGTGCAGGTTGACGGCCTTAATATGCTCAATAACCTGGAGGATATTGTTTTTGCCACCCTGCACAATGATCGGGTCGTGGTCGAAGGTCAGACCGTTGCCGGAACCAGAGTGGTCCCAGTTGCAGTTGATCAAAAGTTGATGTTTGAAGCCGAAAAAATTTGTGCTGATGTGGCACCAATCTTATCAATAAAGCCGTTTAAGCCTTTGTGGACAGCAATCGTTACCACCGGAACAGAAGTCAACAGCGGACGTATCAAAGATGGTTTTGCCAGTGTTATTCGTAATAAAATCACTCCGTATTCAGGACGCTGGATGGGGCAGGTAATTGTTCCCGATGATCCGGAACTTATAAGCCGAGAAATCCACAATTTTGTTGCCGAAGGAGCACAATTGATAATCGTGACCGGCGGCATGTCAGTCGATGCAGATGATGCGACCCCCCAGGCGATTCGGAAATCGGGTGCTGATGTCGTATTTTACGGTGCCCCTATTCTGCCGGGATCCCAGTTTATGCTGGCTTATCAGGGGCATGTGCCAATATGCGGAGTTCCTGGGGGAGCTCTCTTCAGCCGCAAAACTACATTGGATCTGCTGTTGCCCCGTATTTTTGCTGAAGACAGAATTGAACGATCCGATATAGTAGCCATGGGGCATGGAGGATTGTGTGAAGAATGTAAGCAATGCCATTTTCCGCAGTGTCCTTTTGGCAAAACTACTGTACTTTAAGAGTGGGGGATTTATTGGTGCTTGTGAATATAAGCTTGGAAGAAGCGCAAAACCAAATTCTAAAACATACCCATCGCTTAAACGCTGAATATATATCTATTTTAACTGCTTTGGGACGTGTCGGGGCAGCCGAGGTGTACGCCCCCGCTGATCTGCCCGGCAGAAATCAATCAGCTGTTGATGGTTACGCTCTATGTGGTTTGATGGATAATTATCAGTTGACCGGGACGGGCAAACCGGGTGAGGTCCCGCAAATGCTGCTTCAGCCAGGACAGGCGTTCGCTGTTTCCACCGGGGGAAATCTCCCGGACGGAACCATGACCGTAATCCCTCATGAGAAAACGGAGATAAGAGACCATTATCTTTATCCTCAGGAAGAAACAAAACCGGGCAACAACATTAAACAAGCCGGAGAAGATTTTTTTCGGGGCAGCCCGCTTATAAACTGCGGTTCAAAAATTGGTGCGGCTGAAATTAGCTTGTTGGCTGCCTTTGGAATTATCAATATTGAAGTCTACCGCCAGCCGCGGGTGGCTGTTTTATGCCTGAGCAAGAATATCGTTGCCTGGCAGTCAACCCCTGAAACAGGGCAGATGAGAGACAGCAACGGTCCTTTATTGAGTTCGCTGGTCATGCGTGACGGCGGAATTCCGGTGACTTGTTATACTATCGACGCTGACGATATTTCACCTAAAATGGCAGCAGAAAAGCTGCTGGAACAAGCTGATATTTTGATAATTACTGGCGGTACTTATGCAAATGGAAAAAATGAAGCCGCTTCTTTGATGAAAGAATTGGGAGCAGAAGTATTGTACTGGGATGTACCGGTTCAACCTGGAAGTCACACCGGTTTTTCCATTTATAATTCCCGGCAGATCTTCGCATTATCAGGAAATCCGGCTGCATGCGCAGTTGGATACCACCTTTTTGTAGCTCCGGCGTTAAAGGCAATGCAGGGATCAGACCCCTGTTTTAAACGAATTACGGCTGTATGCAGCAACGGTTTTCCCAAAAAAGCAGGTTCGCGGCGTTTTATTCGCGGTCATCTCGTTTGGACTGATGAAGGATGGCAGGTTGCTGTACTGCCTGGCCAGAAGCCCAGCATGATCAGATCCTTGATTCAATGCAACGCTTTGATAGATATACCGGCTGGCAGTCCTCCGATCGCTGCGGGCAAAGATGTATCAGTTATTGTAATTGAGTAAGCAAAAAAGTGATTTGGCAGATCTTAATAATTGGCGGTTAAACAAGCAATATATATAATAAAAATTTATTTGCGATATGCCTCTGGATTATATATGTTTTATTCTTATTCGTTTTCTGGACGTTCTTGCAGGAAAAATGCAATTTGTACAGAATATAACTAAAAAGTGGAAAAACAGATTAAAAATAATAAATGTAGATTATTATTTACATCTAAATAAACATAAATCCTAAAAAATTTAATACTTTTCAAAAGCTTAGCTCCTAAGCTACTTTACCTAAGGCTTCGGCTATGGGATTTAGCCGCTTCGGTTATCAAACCGGCACGGTAAGTCTGGAAACGGATTTATCTCCCTTACTTGGAAAGGAGTCACTGGCCTCGAAAACAATTTGCATTGTAAGCATATTCATATGCGTACAATGCTGGGTGTTGTATAGACACCCGTAATTGTTTCTGAGCAGGGGAGGGAGCATGCATTTGAATGCTTATAATTGTCATGTTTTACAGAGACAATGAAATCCAATCCCCCTGTTTAGATAGGGGGATTTTTTTATTAGTAAAAACTAAAAGGAGTGATGGGAGTGGAATTAGTGAAACTGAGTATCAACGGGAAGGAGGTCGAAGCTCCGCGGGGTAGTACGATTTTGCAGGCTGCAGAATTGAACGGTATTAACATCCCCACGCTATGCTACCTTAAGGATTTAAGTCCTATGGGTTCCTGCCGCATGTGCGTTGTGGAAGTAAAAGGTAATCGTTTGCTGCCGGCATCGTGTGTGACCCCAATAACGCCAGGTATGGAAGTGCAAACTGAATCACCCGCCGTAGTCAATGCACGTCGAACCATTTTGGAGTTATTGATGGCCAACCATCCGCAAGATTGCCTGACATGTGACAAATTAGGCGATTGTAAACTGGCTGACTACTGTTACAAGTATGGCGTAAAAGAAAGTCCTTTTGTCGGAGAGCAACACCATTATGCTATTGACGACAGCAACCCTTTTATCAACCGCAACTTGAACAAATGCATTCAGTGCGGTGCATGTGTCAGAGCCTGTGAAGAATTGACAGGTCAGGACAATCTTTCCTATCTTAACCGGGGCTTCCATCGCAAGGTAACGACTGCCGGAGACGTGGATTACATGAATTCCGAGTGCGTCTTCTGCGGACAGTGCGTTGCAGTTTGCCCAACCGGAGCTTTAACTGAAAAGACCATGGCCGGCCAAGCCCGCCGCTGGGATATCGAAAAGGTTCGTACGACATGTCCGTTCTGTGGAACCGGATGTAATTTCGATCTGGCCGTGAAAGACAAAAAAATCATTGGCGTTCTCTCCAATACCGATGCAACTGTAAATGGACGCAGCCTGTGCGTTAAAGGACGTTTTGGATGGGACTATATTTATAATGAAAAACGACTCACCAGTCCTTTGATCAAAAAGAATGGCAAGTTTGAAGAGGCCTCCTGGGATAAAGCCTATGATCTGATTGCCCAACGTTTAAACGAAATAAAAGGGAAATACGGGCCTGAATCTTTTGCGGCATTGAGTTCCGCACGTTGTACGAACGAAGAAAACTATCTGGTCCAGAAATTTACTCGCGCATATATGGGCAACAACAATGTTGACCATTGCGCCCGCACCTGACACGCTCCCACAGTAGCCGGTCTGGCTACAACATTCGGCAGCGGAGCAATGACAAATCCTATCAGTGATATTACCAATGAAGCGGAACTGATGTTCCTGATTGGTACAAACGCCACCGAAGCTCATCCGGTAATTGGCTACAAGATGAGAAAGGCTGCCCGCAACGGGGCCAAAATGGTCGTATGTGATCCTCGTCATATCGATCTGGTCGACGAAGCTGATTATTGGCTGCGGCAGAAACCAGGTACTGATATACCCCTCCTTAATGGATTGATGCACATCATCATCAAGGAAGGTCTGGAAGACAAGAAATTTATTGAGGAACGTACCGAGAATTACGAAGAACTCAAGACAATTGTGGCTGAATATACTCCGGAGAGAGTATCAGAATTGACCGGA
>Ga0209340_1002208_pt1 | contig 11768 bp, 9 predicted proteins | sample EPASupsiteSAE323_FD_187266 | JGI IMG/M metagenome (GOLD analysis project Ga0209340, IMG submission 187266) | Bioremediated contaminated groundwater from EPA Superfund site, New Mexico - Sample SAE3-23 (SPAdes) (version 2) | ecosystem: Environmental > Aquatic > Deep subsurface > Groundwater >... | reverse complement strand
ATAATAATGAAGAATAAGCTGTGAGCGAATGTTGCCGGTTCGTGAGCAAGTCCTTTCGCTCTTGGAAACCCAAAGTCATTAAAAATTCCATTTACGTCATATGTGTTAAAAACAGAAAGACCTATCTGCGTCCAATATACAAGGCAACCCAGAATACCAGAATATAAAAGAATCTTTAGACAATTCTTTACAAGACCCTTATTAGCTAAGGAAGCGTTATATAAAATATTACAGAGCAAAAATAAAATAACAATTCTAACTAAATAAAGCCATGAAGTAATATTCGAAAGTATATTACTTCCATTGCCTATTTTCTCATACAAATATGCACATCCCGGTGACAAAAGCGAAATGAAGCAGATTAAAAAGGTTATAAGCATAAGCTTACCAGGAGGTTTTTTAATAAAATCTATGTTTATCTTTATACCTTTGCCTGTTAAAATACTGCGAAAACAATAAGTAAATACTGCCAAAAAACCAAATATATCCGATATTTGAACAGACGCAAACTTATAAACACTATCTGTCAATATTAAACTTGCAAAAAAACCTATAATAAATTTCTCAAATAAATATCCTTTATATCTGATAAAACTAGCCGCAATAAAAACAGAAAATATAACTAATACCCAGAATTCAACGGAAAAAAGCTCAAGCTCTTTTACTCGAACATAAACCGGTCTAAAAAGAGTTATATCACTCTGTCTAAAGAGAAAAAAACTAAAAATTATTATAACGGCAAGGTAAATATAATTTTTGCTGATTTTAATCATTTATATCACCTAAAACTCTGTTATAAATTTCCAAAATCTTTTTTACTGTATTATTCCAGCTATAATAATCAAGCATTGCTTTTTGATTAAATACCAACTCGTTTTTTTTAGTTTCATCATTAAGTATTTTCAGAATTTTATCACAGGCATCATTTTCGTCGCATGGATTAAAGTATAAACATGCATTTCCTCCAACTTCAGGCAATGATGCCGCATTAGAAGCCACAACAGGAAGACCAAAATACATTGCCTCTAAAAGGGGTATTCCAAAACCCTCGTAAAGTGAAGGATAAACAAACACATCAGCGAAATTATAAATGGATGACAGTTCTTCTGCTTCAATTCTGCTTAAATACAATATTTCATCTTTGAATGCACTGTTTTTAATCTCATTAAAGAAATTTTTAGCCCCAAAATGAACATCTCCCACAATTACCAGCTGATGAGGCAATTGATACTTTGATTTTAGAATATTAAACACTCTTATCAAAAAATCAAAATTTTTGTGGGGTCTAATTACAGAAACAGTCAATATATATGGCTTTAAAATGTTAAATTTTTCTAATATATTGGAATTTATTAGTTCTCTATTCTTTCTTGTATCGTATGATTGACCAATTACAGAAATTTTATCAGGATTTACCTTAAAATAATTGAGTAAATGCTGTTTTGTAAACCCTGAAACAGCTATAATTCTTTCTGCTTTAGATGTTACAAAATTTGCTATTTTTCTAAAATAGTTATAGCTAAGTCTTGTTTCCCTGCATTCCGGATATTTATCGTGATAATAAAAAACAGAAAGATCATGAATAGTTACAACAGACTTATAGGGGGAAAACAATGGTATATAATTACATAAATGATGTACCATATCTATTTTATGCTTCATAACATCAATGGGCAAAAGCGTATTTTCGCATAAAATTCTGACAACAGGGTTAGTACAGTTCACAGGATATGAAATTATTTTAAAGTTTTCATGTATAAGAAGATCTTCATAAATTGATTTTTGATCATTAGCAACAAATAGATAGAAGCTGTTTACAGTATCTTGAGCCAATAATTCCTTAATCAAATTATAAATATATGATTCTACCCCTCCTACATATCTTCCAATCGCATTTATGCCTATTCTTGACATTTCAAATTAACCGGCAGAATTTATTAATAATCTTTTTGAATCAAAGAGAATTTTTTCGTATACAAATTCTCTTTCTTTATTTATGCAGTCCAAATACAAATTTATTGCCTTATTGAGCGTAAAATTATTCTCGAAAGTTTTTCTACTGCTATGACCATATACAATTAATTCATCTCTTGATTTTTCAAAATAAGCAATTGCATTCGCAAGAACTTTATAATTATCTGTTTCAATATTAAATCCGCAATTATTGTTCTCTATAACTCTTGCTATATGGCAATTTTTATCGCCAATAAACATAACCGGCTTTCCACTTGCGAGTATTCCATAAAATTTACTTGGAACAGCGAGTTTTTCATATCCTTTTTCAAGACTTAATATTTGAATATCAGCCATTCCAAGAGAAAGAGGTAACTCGGATCTTTCCTGATACGGCAGCATTCTGACATTTTTTAGACCATGATTTTTTACAAAGGATTCTATCTCGGATTTTTTACCACCATCTCCTATAAAAAGAAAAACTATATTTTCATGGTTGTTTAGCTCTTTTGCAGCCTTAAGCAGAGTGTTGAATTCATGAATTCTTCCAAGATTACCTGAATATTCGACTATAAATTTATCTCTGAGTCCATATTTATCAAGGAAATAATTTTCTTTTTTTGGAATAATCTTCATTAAATCTTCATTAGACCAGTTATGAATTATGCTTATTTTTTCAAGATCTATATCTTCAATACTATCAGTCAGTTTAAGCCTCATATCTTCAGACAGGACTATGATTTTATCAGCATTTTTCAGAGATATTTTATTTAAAAATTTCCATATTTTATAAAGAATCCCATCTTCACTGATATACCCGAGTTTTGAAGCTGTTTCAGGATAAATATCATGCATAAGATAGATATATTTCTGACCATATAAAAATTTTGCAACTACTCCAATCAGAGGCAACAGAGGAGGACTTGTCGGAATTAAAAGCCAATCATATCTGGAAGCAAATATAACAGTAAAAAGCACCTTGAAAAAGAATGACCATGAATTTAAAATTTTTCCACCCAAAGTATTTTTATTAAAGTTAAAAATATTGAGTCTTTTAATACTAACTCCATTTAAAATTTCTTTCGAAGGAAGTTTATCCTTTTTAACAAAAGATGGCTGGGCTGTTAGCACCGAAACATTGACATCATGACTATTTACAAGTCTTTCTGCTAGCTCAAATAGAAGTTCTCCAGCCGCAACTATATCAGGATAAAAACCCTGGCATAAAATTTTAACAGTTTTATTTCTGCTTTTCACCTGTAAAAACCCTTTAACTAACTTTGCCTCACTCTTATAGTGATTTAAAATCATTTATCAGGGCAAATCTAACCAATCCACTATACCCGCACATACTTTCCAAGTATGTATTCAATTAAAAATTCACCCTATCCAGATATAAACCTGATTTACACAATCCGTAATTATTTAAGGTTATATTAACATAAACAATTTGAATTAAATTTTCGTAATTTTTAAAATTTAAAAAATAAATAAGTGAATATATTTAACTTATTTAAAACAAAAAAAGAAAGCCGCTTTTAGGCGGCTACTAGACTTGGGGAGGAGGTTGGGGTATGACCATTTTACTGGTCTTATAATTTATATATCGGCACGTTTCTTAAAAACTTTAGGGTAAATTTAAAAAATTTTAACATTTCTTAATAAAGTCAGGATCAAAAAATATTTTAGTGTAATATTGATATGTTTTTTGAACGGGGATGAGTAAGATATTTAAGCTTTATATAATTCGTTTAAAAAAACATACTTAAAATATGTTAATCTGTAGTGGAAATTTTAATATTTTTGTTTTTTGACGAGGTAAAAATCATTGTACGATATAGCCATAATTGGAGCCGGACCTGCGGGGATTTTTTCTGCGCTGGAAATTATTAAATTAAAACCTGATTGGAAAATTATTATTATTGAAAAAGGGCCAAAAATAGAAAAAAGAAAATGCTCTGTAAGAAGCGGTTCAGTTTGTCGCCCATGTAAAAATTGCAATTTACTTTGCGGATGGGGAGGTGCAGGTGCATTTAGTGACGGGAAATTAACTCTTACACCTGATGTAGGTGGAAATCTTATCGAATATATGGATAGAAAAAACCTGGAAGATTTAATATCATACACTGACAATATTTATCTGGATTATGGCGCAACAGATGTAATTTATGGCACTAATAATGATTCAATAAGTGAGATTGCAAGACGTGCAACCCTTGCAGAACTTAAACTTGTTCAGTCTCCGATAAGACATCTCGGGACAGACAGAAGTACAGTGGTATTAAAAGGCATGCAGGATTTTCTTTCAACTAAAATTGATATAATAAATAAAGAAAAAGCAGAAACTCTAATTGTTAATAACGGTGCAGTTAAAGGTCTTATTACCGATAAAGGTAATGAGATACTTGCTAAATATGTAATAGTAGCTCCCGGTAGAGAAGGAGCTGGCTGGCTGGCAAAAGAAGCCGGAATGCATGGACTGGAACTGGAAAATAATGCTGTTGATGTTGGTGTCAGAGTTGAATTACCTGCGCCTGTTATGGAAGAACTTACCAGCAGATTATATGAATCCAAGCTTTTATATATTGCTCCGACTTTTGGGGATGAAGTCAGGACTTTCTGTATGAATCCTTACGGCGAAGTTGTTTGCGAAAATTATGGAGGAGTAATTACAGTAAATGGCCACAGTTACGCAAATAAAAAAACCGAAAATACAAATTTTGCCCTTTTAGTCAGTAAAAGATTTACTGAACCTTTTAAAGAACCTATTCAGTACGGTCAGCACGTTGCTAGACTCGCAAATATGCTTGCCGGAGGAGTTCTTGTTCAGAGATTAGGTGATTTACTTACTGGAAGAAGATCAACTCCGCAAAAGATTAGAGACGGCATTGTAAAACCGACATTTACAGCAGCAACACCTGGAGATTTAAGTCTGGTACTACCTTATAGACATCTTACAAGTATTGTAGAAATGCTTATGGCTTTAGATAAAATGGCACCGGGAGTCGCATCCAGAGATACTCTGCTTTACGGTATCGAAGTCAAATTTTATAGTTCTAAAATGAGGCTAACAAATGAACTTGAAACATTGGGAGTAAAAAATCTCTTTGCAATTGGTGATGGTGCCGGTGTTACAAGAGGATTAATTCAGGCTTCAGCGTCAGGAGTGCTTGCAGCAAGGGCTATTTGTTCCAGAAATTAATCTTTATCTAATTAAATTAACAGGTAGTGGCACAATTAGTCCTAATAAAATTCAATATTGAAAAATTATAACAAATCTTTAATCGTTAACATGAGAAAGGTGATGACCATCACCAATTAATAATTTATGTAAATTTATTTGCTTATTTTATCAATAAATTTTTTTTAGGTTATTTTACATTTCTAAGAAAGATTATGAAATAAGTATTTAATAATGATGATAAATTTTGTATCCGGAATATTATTTTTTAAAAATTCAAACGTTCAAACCAAAGATTCTGCTGCTATAAAATCCAGCACTATAAATTTACGCTGGGATCAACATGATCAGGTTACTTTCACTTCAAGAAAACAGCGTAGTTTTGATATAAATAACGATGACGAATTGAAACTATATATTCAAAGACAGGTAAATATAGCTGATGATTATTTTATAAAATCTCCTAATCTTTTGAAAAGTGTAAGAAAACTTTTATATAAAATTCCTGACTTTGAAGAAAATCCTCCTGAATTTAAGTTAAGGAAATCAGTTAAAAAAGGCAAAGAAAGACTTATTTTAATTGCAGCTTTTAAAAATAATTTAAACACACCAATCTGGACTTTTGGTTATAATAGCCCGATTAAAGATATTGAATTATATGAAAAGAATCTTCTTGGGACATTTAATAAAGAAGAATATAAAAATATTCATGAAGGAATAAAACAATTTTTCGAAAGAAATGTTCATTCCGAAAAAGAAAACCTGGCAAATGAAAGATTCGCTGAAGAAACTTGTACTGTTATAAAAAATCTATCTGAATTCTTATTAAAAAGATTTGAAGACGATGCGTTTATAAATTTTTTAAATTCTAAACATCCTGTACAGGTTGAAGATTTTCTTTATAACGGAGCAAAATATTTAATAAATATCTAAATTAATAATTTATGTAAATTTATAGCTTATTTTTGTCAACAATTTTTTCTCAGGAGATTTTATTTTTATAAGACTGAGAAGAGAGAAATTGCATGATAGTTAGAACTTTCATACCCCCAATATTATCTTTTAAAAGCCAAAATGCGCAATCTGACAATTTTGCTGCACTTAAAAATAAAACTTTAAATCAAAACAGAATCCAGCAGGATTGTGTTTGTTTTACTTCCAATAATCAAAACAAAATCGATATAAATGACGACATGCAATTAATCAAATATATGCAGGAGCAGTTAAGCGACCAGGTAAATATAGACAGTAATTCTTTTTTGCTGCAGCCTGACTTTTTGAAAAATGTCAGAAAATTTTTACAGGAAAACCCTGATTTTGAACAAAATCCGCCTAAATTCAGATTAAAAGCTAAATATAAGTCAGAAAAAGAAGGAAAATATACTTTATTCGGAACTCCTAAAAACAGTAATATCAACACTCAAATATGGTTTTATAGTTTTCAGGAATATAACGATCCGCTTGAAATGATGGATATGTATGAAGAAAAACTTCTTGAATATTTTGATAAGGAAAATTATGAAAACATTCATGATGGCATAAAACTTTTTTTTGAAACAAATATTCATTCACATAAAGAAGATTATAAAGGTACCGGGCTTGGCGAAAATGTCCGTATAGTTACAGAACAGCTAAAAGATTTCTTATTCAGCAATGCTAAAGATGAAACATTTGTCAGCTTTTTAAACTCCAAGTCTCCTGAACAGGTTAATGATTTTCTCAATAATGGAGTGTTGGTTGTTAATGAGGTTTTTAATGATTATGTTGGTTATATGAATTTAATGAAATCCAATAATAATCCATACGGACTTAAAAATGTAATAGAACCCCTTTTTCAGAATGAAAACTTTAGATTAGTAGTTGGCTTCTGGTTAAAAGCTATTGGAGAAGATATCTCACAAGTATATACAATCCAGGAAATTACTAAAAGATTGCTGGATGCTTACTATAATGATGAAGAAAGATCATTAATTTTGGAACAAACAATTAATGCAATGCTTAGATATAAAAATTCTGATCAATATGTGAAATAGATTTGAGTGAGAGTAAAAAATGTTAAATATAAACGATTTAGGGCAGGGAATTTCATCAGGTAAATTATTAAAAAACACTAATCCAGACATTTATAGATATAATTCAGCTTTAATTCCGGAAAAAAGAGATTCTTTTGAGATAAATACACCTTCAAATAACATTATTGCCTTTAGACAAAGAGGCAAGGAAATGCTGGTGGTTTCATTCAAAGGATTAAAAGATCCGACTGAACCCCAAAAGCCTGCAATTCAAATGAGGGTCAGAGGAGTATCGAATCATCAGTATTCCGCAGACCCGACTATAAAACCTAAAGATCATAATGTAAACATGTTGGCGGATAGTGATTGGTATGATGGCAAGGAACTATATTATAAGCTGGACGATTCAAAAGGAGAAAAAAGAGTAGTTCTTTATGATCCTGATTTTGGTGAAATTGGTCGGGTGCATGACGAAATAGCTGCAACATTAATACCTTTAATGGAAAAGCATCACAAGGATTACAGATTTGAACTATCAAATATTATTGCAGGTACAAGTAAAGGCGCTGAAACAATAGGGCTTCGTGTTAATTTAATTTATCAGGGCAGTGATAACAGAAAACTTTTTGCTCAAAAGGCATTTAATAATCTTTTAAACAGCAAGGAATGTGCAGATAAAGTATTGATCTACCAACCAAAAACTTCTGTCAAAAAGGTATTAGAAACAATTTTCGATCAGGAAATGATTAAACCTGAAAAAGGGCCTGAATCTGTAAAAATGATGAAAGAAACTATTCAAAATATAGAAAATGAGATAAAAGATATAAATAACCAGAGAATATTACTTGTAGGACATTGTAAACCTGACGGAGACACAATAGGATGTGTTTTAGGATTAAAAAATGCTATTGCATTAATGGACCCTTATAAAAAGGTAGACTGTGCTATTGATGATAAAATTCCAGGCTTATTCAGGCATAAACTCCCCGGAATAGACAATGAAATGAAATATCCTCATAATCCTGAGCGTATAAATAGAATTCAGGACGAAATAAAAGAGCTGAAGAACCAGCCTCAAAGCATAAAAACAGATGAACAAATAAAGGCTTTAAGTGAAGAACTTCAGAGAATGCAGGATCCGAAAAATCTGCTGGATGAAAATGCCAAATATGATCTTGTAATTCTTATGGATATACCTACACCAAAACGTTTTACTGATAAGTTTAAACAGTATCTAGAAAGTGCAAATAAAGTAATTTATATCGATCATCACCCTCACAGGCTAAATGAATGGGAAGATGCAACTTCAGAAACAGGCGTTGATATGCAGAAGATTATGAATAATAAACTTGCATGGATTGCTGATGCTGTTCCTTCTGCTACCCAACTTATTGCAATTCTTTCTGCAAGAATGGTACCTGCATTAGATAGTGAAAAGCTTTCAACGGGAAAAGTTAAGCCTGAACAAGTTTTTAGAGACCCAAAACAGATAGATCATTTAAATGCATTTGTTGCAAGTATTGTAGCTGGATCATCAACTGATACAGGTTCTTTTACAAGAACTGCGAATCTGCTTCCGGAACACATGAAAATACCGGTGCAGGAACGCCCTAATTTCATTCCTGAAGGTTTGTGTAAATGGCTAATGGGATTAACAGGGAATAAAATTGATAAAAAATGGCTTCGTGAAGAAATAGCATATGATATTGCAGATGAAAAACCGGTTAATTTTGGAATCTCAGCAAGAGATAAGATGCTTAAATATGCGATAGATGGAAGAAGTGTATATAAAGATCTTAGCCTTGGTATTGTTCAGGTTAATTATGATCAAATGAATGATGTATGGCAAACAGCTAAGAAGGTAGAGGATGAAACTAATTTATTAGATGTTCAGAATGCCTTTAAATATTCGGAAGTAATGGGTACTTTAAACAGAGATCCTGAGCTTGTAAGAAAAAAAGATGAAGAAAGTCTTGATTCTTCTCAAGTAAAAGATTTACATATTCTTGCTCAGGAAGATTACAAAGGTTTGTATGATAAAGACAGAATAGCTGTTTTAATTTGTCAGGACAAAAAAGCAGGAGAGCTAAATGAAAAACTGGAATTTGCTCCTCAAAACGGTTTGAGATTATCTTTCAGGTCACAGAACGGAAGTATTCATGCTGAACTTCTAGCAAGCTTATTTGGAGGAGGAGGTCATGGCGGTGCTTCAGGTGGTAGGGTTGATCTGCCGGAAGTTGAACTGGATAGCAAATTAGCAGTCGTTATAGACGGTAAAGTTGAAAATGACATGTCTGTTATATATAAGGAACTGAAACATAATTATGATATTAATCATAGTGAATTATCTAAGGATGAAAAGCTGAACTCATGCAAGAAAATTGAGATTGATATGGATCAGGATGGCAAAACATGTGAAGAACTAATAAAGGATGTAGTTGAAGAAATCAGGAATAAACAACCTAAAGAAGTTCCTCAGGCGATATCAAAAACTGATGATAGAATAGTTGACTTCTCAAGACATAAAAAGAGAAAAGCTAAAAAAAACAAAGCTATTTAGATGCAACACCTTGATTTTGATTAATAAACTGGGCAACTAATTCTGATTGAATTTTAGCAATAGTTTTTTTATCAAAGTTAAGCATAATACCATCGCCTGACTTTATTCCAACTTCCTGTCCCATTGCAACAAATCCTCTAACAGCGCCTATAGGGGTTGAATCTACAGCTCTTTCAAATGAAGAGCGAATTCTTGACCTGCATGGATCAGGAACAGCAAAACCCGAAATAGCTCCGGCAGTTACTGCAGCCCCCATTCCTATTGCGTATACTACACCCCCACTTAAGTCAGTTGCTCTGCCTACAGGAATTGTAGCACCGTAACTGGCTGCTCTTGGAGGCAATGTACCAACAACTCTTCTTCTTATTGTTTGTTCAAGCGGTGAAATAATTTTGCCTGACACTTCCCTGCCTTCTAGTGATATTTTTTGCCCCTGTGGAGTTTCAATCTGGTTAATATACAAAGTAATTAAACCATTTCTGAGCGGGTACCTCTTGGGCTTTCTTACTTCTGTTACCATGCCACAAACAATGCTATTAGCCGGTATTATAATCTTATTACATATCTTCAGATCTTCCACTACTTTTGCTGTGAATACATCTCCAGGTTTTGAACTTCCGGTGTCAAGATTTGTTCTGGATATTGCTAATAATGGAGTATTTTGTGGAATATCATGGTAAGTATCGACAGTCTTTGCTGTAACCTCATTTTGAGCAAAACATACTTTTGAAATAAATATATTTAATAATATTGATATTAAAAGAAAAATTATAAACAAACCTTTTCTGGACATATCTCCCTCCGGCCTTGTATTATCGAAGACTCAATAATATTTATATTTATTAAAAACGGAGTTACATCCCTATTATGTTTAATTTTTACGGTTATTATTTAAACCAGGCTACTATCCAAATAACATTTTTCTTCTTAAAGTCAGAAATTTAACCATACGATCTTCTTCGATGGTATTAGTCATCTTGTCAGTTTCTTCAATTGGTTTTTGAAGTGAAATATTTTCTGTTTTTTCAATATTAATATTCATTTTTCCCTGAATAGTTAGCATAATTATTTCTTTATAAAACCACACTAATCTGGCAGGATTAATACCCGATTATGCTAGTCCAATTGTTTATATTGGATTCCAAATTTACAGCAATGGCATATTAAGAATAAAGTGAATAATAATTTTCTTTATGATTAGATTAATTTTAGAAAAATATTTTTTGAATTTTAATTAAGTTAATTTCATCTAAATGTTAAGAATTTCTATATATTTGCTTGGAATTGCAGATATTAAAATTATAATATTATGAGACTACTTAAATAAAATATGTGAATAAAGGTGAATTAAATGATAGAATCGGAAAAAAATCACTCTTCAAATATCGATAATGAAGATATAAGTAAAGAAAATGAAGTTAAGAACCCTTTTGCTGCCGGTGAAGAATGTGAAATTTTAGACGAAAATAAAAGTAATGAAAATCAGGAAGTTACTATCGAAGAAGAGTTTGAAAAATTAAAAAATCAATATTTGAGACTGGCTGCCGACTTTGATAATTATAGAAAAAGACAGGTTCAGGAAAGAGAATCTCTTCTTAAATATGGAGCAGAAGATACTTTAAAAAAACTTCTCCCTATACTCGATACTTTTGAAAGAGCGCAAAAATCTTTTTCTGAAATGGATGATCCTGAAAAAATCAAGGAAAGTTTTGATGTTTTAAGAAAACAATTTGTTGAAGCACTGGAAAAAGTTGGCTTGCAAAAAATTGAGACAGTCGGAAAAGAATTTGATCCAAATTTTCATGAGGCCGTAATGCAGACTTCAACGAATGATCATCCCGATCATACAATTGTTGCAGAATTGCAAAGCGGATATAAGTTAGGCGAAAGAATAATCAGACCTGCTCTGGTTAATGTAGCAGTCAATCAATAGGAAATATTTATAAATATGGCGCAAAGAGATTATTATGAGGTATTAGGAGTAGCAAAAACTTCTACTTCAGATGAAATTAAAAGAGCATTCAGGAAAAAAGCAAGGGAACTTCACCCGGACGTTAACAAG
>Ga0209340_1002207_pt1 | contig 11777 bp, 13 predicted proteins | sample EPASupsiteSAE323_FD_187266 | JGI IMG/M metagenome (GOLD analysis project Ga0209340, IMG submission 187266) | Bioremediated contaminated groundwater from EPA Superfund site, New Mexico - Sample SAE3-23 (SPAdes) (version 2) | ecosystem: Environmental > Aquatic > Deep subsurface > Groundwater >... | reverse complement strand
TTTTTCTTCATTTTTCTATCCTTTCGTTCTTTTCTATTTTCTTACGAAAAGATAGTAACTTTGTTTTTTTCTGTCTTAATTTTCTGTCATATTATAGAATTTGCTGTTATTAAAAGTATATAATGCAATATTTTTATTATAAAAAATAAACTAATTTTAATGATTTTTTAAACTTTTGCCACGGATTTGCCACGAAATGATAAAAAGTACTCGAAAACAAAAATTTCAGCCTTAATAAAAATGGCTGAAACCTAACTATATCTTAAAAAATAAAAAGTACCCTGGATTGGATTCGAACCAATGACCTACCGCTTAGAAGCGTGTTTTTTATAATTTTGATGCTTTTTGACTATTGTAAAATGTTGTCAAATGCGTAATAGCATCAACGGTTTTTAGACTTCTTGAAGATATAAGGATTTTGATGTGTTTTCCCATCAACGTGAAGCATGATTGAAGCATGAAATTTTTTCTTGATATTTATACATAGTTTTTTTATTAAATTTTTATTTCGACAAAATTTTTTCTAAATTTTTTATTATTTGATTTTGCATTTCAATTATAGATATTTTATGAATAGCGGCAAGCTTTCTTGAAGCTAAATTTACATTTTTAGGTTTTACTGGTTTTCCATATATTTCAAGAAAAGGCCCATCTGTTTCTGTAAGGATTCTATCCAATGGCAATATTCTAATCAAATCTTGTCCTGACTTAGTTTCTGCCATTCTTAAATTAATTGAGAAATAACAACCTAAATCCAGAGCTTTTTGAGCATCAATCAATGATCCTGTAAACCAATGTAAGATAATTTTACGTTTATCTCTTGGTAGAAAGTTATTTATCATACTAAGTACATCTTCAACTGCTCTTAAACTGTGTACAGTAAGAATTTTATCTCCTGAATTTGAACAGTTTATTAATATTCTTTTAAATATTTCTTTTTGAAGATCATAATATTGTATATAATCAGGACTAGCATCTAATCCAACTTCTCCAATAAATTTTGTCTCTTTAAATAATTGCTCAAAAAGCTCTATTCTTTGTCCTTCTTTGCTAACAAGTTGTGGGTGCATACCAAGAGCAGGAAATATATAATTACAGTTTTTAGTCCACTCTGAATTTTGCTTGAAAGCACGAGGAGTAGTTGTGACAGCAATCGTATATATTTCAGCTTTTTCAGTCTCATTTATTATTTCTACTGGATCTGCATATAAATCTAAATGACAATGTAAATCAGCTAATCTGGGTAAATTACTATATTTTTTTATCATCTTGGCTTTGTCTTAACATCTTTCAATAACTGAGCGACTTCGTTCATACCACGAGTGTAAACTTGCTCATATTTATTTATATCATCAAGACTATAATCAGTTAATGGACCAGGTATATGAACTGAAAATCTAGCACTTCTTGGATTTTTTTTAATTTTATTAATAGCATATTGAAAAGAGCGTACGTCTTCACCTTCGGCTCTTTTTGAATTTAATATTTTTTTAGACTTAATATTACACCTATATTCTGTAAAATCTGTTAAAAATGCATGTTCAATTGATGCTCTACGAATAATACAAGGTAAGCAATAACCACAATGTTTTAAATCACTTTTCCATCCTCCTAGTTTAGGCGAAGAACAGGAAATTGTTAAATTAACAGTTTCTTTTAGAAAATCTTTATCACTACATTCTGCTAACATTTCTCCTTTTGTTCTGAAGCGATAAGGATTAATTAACTGAGTATTAAAATTTAAACTTGATAAAAGTTCATTCCATTTAGCCATATAAAATGGATGAGTTGTTCTTGTGCTTAATGCACCTAATCTTAATGAATCAAGTGGTACATTTAGAGAAATCAACCCATTTTCAGGAACAAGAATATTTATACTATTTTCAAAGCAAGTTGCTGTTAATATAGCTAGAGCAAAGAATAAAAATGATCGTGAACGTAATGTCGTTTCTCTGTTTGGCAAGGAATCTATTTTTTTATCAAATCCAACACTTGTGCTAAGTGAAAAAAATGAATTAAGTCCGTATTTATTCTCTAAAGAAGTAACACAAGCTGTTTGGTAAACAGGATTAGCAGGATCGCAATGATGACTGATAAATATAGGTTTTTCGCCCCTGTTTAATATATCTATAGCACCTGTGTAACTGTCCAATCCGCCTGAAAGTAAAGATATACAAGAATATGAAAATAAACTTTTTTGTGTTGTTTCTTTATTTAATATATTTATAAATTCAACGGGTCTTTGCCTGAAAAATAGGTTCCATTGGTCTCCGCTTAAAAAATTCAGGATTTGCTGTATTAATTTTTTGTTATTTTCCCACAAATTAATATTTAATACAGGAATATAAATGTCAAATTCCCTAGTCCACCCATCTTGAGCAAATTCATCACGAGATACCCTAGTATCAGCTGCATATACTAACAATGCTAAGATAACTAAATCTAAACCTAGATCGTTAGGAACTAACCCTTTTTGACTAAGCTTATTGATAAATGTCCCAATATTATGATCCAATTTGCTATTATCTGTAAAAAGAGGTATATCAATTTTTATTGAATCATCTTGATTTAGATTAATTTGTTCATCTTTATATAATCCAACAAAGCTATAATGATTCATTTTCTTCTCCCAGTATTCTGATTACTTCAAAAGAAGATTCATAAATTGAGTTAATTATTGAATTGATAGCTTTATCGGTTATATGATTATCTTTGTCTAAATGTTTTGATAAAGATTTTTCAACAGCATCTTCAATAAAATAATCTAACTGGCTTTCTATAAAATCTATATCTTTTGTCTTTTCAGGATATTTTATTTCTTTGAGTCCTATATCATTTATTACTCTGTCTTTTATTGTGTTGGTTATGAATATTTCAAGAATGGTATGTATAGGGTAGCGTTCTAAATCTTCAATATTATCAATTTTTGAACAAATTTCATCTAATGTTTCAAAAGCACTGTCTCTAGCGATACCTTGATCAATATCCCCACCCGTAATATCTTTTAAACAAATAATATTAATTAAATCTGTCAGAATTTGGTTTATAGGTTGGCTTGCCAGTTGATCTAAATTATATGTTTTTAATGTATCAGTAAGTCCTTTATTATTAATGTTGTTAAATAAAGAAAGTAATCTGCCTGCAACTATTTTTGAGGATTTCATTCGAGTTGCTGCATTCTTGCTGCCACCAGTTGCAGAACTTACGTATTGACTCAAAGCTTTTTTTAAAGAATTTGTATCCCTACCACCTGAACTAGCAAATCGAGAAAAATTAGTTCTTGAATCTTTAAATCTATTTGTATCTGTATAATTAGGATTCACTTCTTGATTATTATTATCATTTATTTCATCAGGGCTTTGCTTTTGATTATTTTCTTTATCACTATTATCGTCATCCAAAAAAGATGGCACTAGAGGTGATTTGTTTTTTTGCCCTTTATTCGGTGTTGAAGTTCCCATCAAATATTTCCTTATATTTTATCTCTTATATTTGCAATTTGGCTTAATTTCTTATTTGTTTTTTTCCAACTTTCAATTAGATCAATAATTTTAATAGCATTCTCTTGGGAGAAACATCCTTCCCATCCATTTAAAGCCCAAGTTCCTAATTTATCACTAGGTAGAATTTCAAGTAAATTTATTAAATTAGATTGTAAGTCAGGATGGGATTTAACTAGTTCTTGCAGTCCTAATATACCTTTAGGACGTTTATCAAAAGTATCATTAGTTTTGATTTTTTGAGCTATTTTTTCAAATACTTGTGCAGCTTCTGTTAAAGAGAGTCTCTTTATTTTTAGGTTATTACTGCTAATAGCAAGTTTGTCTCCTAATAAGATTTCTATTAGCTCCTCTATATCATTATCAAGTTTAGTTAAGTTTATATACTGCTTTTTATCTTTTGCTACAAAAATATAAGGACGTAAATCCATGTCTTTGTTGATTTCGGGCTGAATGTTTACCCATTTTTTTAACCAAATATTGTCTTTCCAAATTTTTATAGATTCAGGGTATTCATCTTTAATATCTTTTTTTACTAATTCTTCGAATTGTATTAAATCTTTGCAGACTCCATCATCAGAATTTGTAGCTAAATTAGCGATAAATTTATAAAAATCAGGTTCAAACATTTCTATCAACATTAATTTAGTCAAAATAGGTGTTTTAATTAAATCAATAAATTCACGATTTCTGGCAACCTCTTGACGTAATAACAAAGAATTTATAAATCTTTTTATTTGTCTAGGATTACCTTTGGTACTTTCACCTAGTATTGAAGCTATTTGTTCGCAAAGTAATAATGTTTCTTTTAAATCTTTAGCCTTATCTGTTAATATTTCATTAATAATACTGTAATCAAGACCTTTATTTGTCCAAGGTCTTTGTAATAATTGCCTTGCTTTGTTTAAAACAACTTGAAAGTCTTCTTTTGCAAGCAATTGTTGCATAAAAAGTAATGTAATGTATGTACAAGTTTCTGAATTTCCTAAAGCAGGAATGCGAAATGGAATTTGAATTAATTTTTCCAAATAATTTCTTGCATAATCAGTATAATTAATTGATGTTGGCAAATCAGGAAAATGCTTTCTGACTGAATATTCTATCATTCCTTCATCGGCTGCAATAATAAACGCTGTTTTTGGTACAAATAAAAATAATCTAATAGCTTCCAATGTTTCTATAGCTATGTCTGGAAGACATCTATCAAGGTCATCAATTAAAACCACTAATTGATTTATTTGTGCGACATTTAGTAATTTTATAAGATCTTCTCTAAACCCATGCATTTCTTCTGGAATATTACTAGATTCATCTGGATTTAGAATTCCTTCTTCATTAACTGTACCAGATATTACACTTTTAATTTGGTCGGGCGAAGGGAGACCAGTTGAGATATTCCAAAGAAGACCTCCCGTTTTTTTAGCTACCTTTAACCAATTAATTCTTCTAAATAGAGACTGTGCAACATCTTTAACCTTATCAACTCTAGAACGTTTATTTAATAATTCATTAATTATACTTTCAATGAGTACAATTTTGGCATCTTCAAATCCTTGAAACAGCCATCCATTAAATCTTAAATATATTATATTGTCTTCTTCAGAAAGTTCATTCTCAATTAAATTAAGAATACTAGATTTTCCAGCTCCCCAATCTCCATGAATACCAATTGAAAGAGGAATTTCGAAATTATTTTTTATTAATTTTACTATTGTTTTAGAAATTGATTCATAGTAAAGAAGGTCAACAGACGTTTCATGATCATTTATATACATGATGTTTACCCAGCTTATATAAAATTATTTGTCCTTAATCAAGATATCATGCATGTAAATCAAAAGTACATATATAAAGTTTTTAATGATAAATGAAATATTTAAATAAAATGTTAAGTATTTTCAAGATTGTTCCATGTTTCAATCCAATTTTGGGCTTCGATATCTAGCTTATAGGGAATTTTTAAATCGGATTCAATATTCGCAGTATAAAAAAAGCCATTTCTTACATCTAAAACAGCAACCATAATGTTTTTATTACTATCTTTATAGCTGTCTTGCATAATTTTCATTAATAAATCGACCTTTTCCTTAGGAATTCTTTCTTTATTTAAATGTAATTTTATAAAGTAAAGTGTGTTGCCGATTTCAAGACCTAATTCGGGATTTACAATAACATCAAGGTCACTATAGTTTAATATTACTCTTTCAGGATTTACCCACTTGTATTTTCTTCCTTGTAAAAAATCTTTAAATCCGTTTATAGTAGGAGCATAACAGACTTTTTTTCTAGCGTCTGACAATTTATTATGCATGTTATCCAATTCATCAATGCTTTTATTCTGTTTACAGATTTTAAGAATACAGTCTCTTAAAGGTTTATAGAAATCTTTTTCAACACTATATGCTTTACGCTCTTTAAAATTCCGAACAAATCTCATTTTTGATTTATCCTTTTTTAAAATATATTCAGCAAAACTGCCATAAGTTATCTTTTTCATCTTCACCTCAATTTTTTGTAAACTAATATAAAAGCAGAGGGTTAGGTTTTTAACCCTCTGCACTAGCAACTATTTTTCTTTTCTTACTCCTTTAAAAGGAGTTCCATCCTGTTTTTGGTCAATAAATTGACCATTGGAAGTATCTCTTTTAATATAACGGTCAATATGACCATTATAAGTTTGAGATCTACCTGTCACTTGTCCATTTCTATGACCATCACCTGAAATACCATTTTTCGCCATTTTTAAATCTCCTAAAATTTACTACAAACTAATACATTTTGTAGCTCAAAACATCCAACCCACATAAAAAAGATTGATTTTATTATTTTATTTCGATACAATTATAATGAAAATAAATTTTATTGTGGTGGCGTTAGAGCCATCAATTTTTTTGTCCTTAATTCCTACTATCTCTTCCCTATAAAACCACTCCTCTCTGGTCTCTTGCTACAATCTTAGTAGATATTTGTGGTAACACACACAATTCTATCTTTCTACATTATAACGTTGCTTATTATAAAATTCAAGTGCTTTTTGAAAATATTTTTTACATGTTAAACCAATAACACAGTATGAGTTTAATAATAAAGATTGAATTTAATAAAATTCTGTTTTATAATTTTATTAAATAAACTGATGCTTTGTCTTTGTTTAATACATGTTTTTTAAGTTGAATTGGATAAAATAATTATATTTTTTAGTGTATGGTTAGATTTTAAAAAGGTAAATTTATGAATAGCGATTTTGAATTTATTGCTGGTGAAATGGAGCAGCAAGATTACTACAAGTGTTTTATTCCAAACGCTGTTAACCACCCATTTAAATTTTCAGATGAAAGAATTTATACTTTATTAGAAGAAGCTTCATATAATCTTGGTCAATTAAATGAGTTAGCTAAACAGCCTTGCATAGGTATTTTTTCTTCTATGTTAGTACTAAAAGAAGCATTTAATTCTAATCAAATCGAAGGTACAAATGTTGAATTTGGTGAGGTTATTCTTCAAGAAAAAGATAAAAAAATTGACTTTAAACAAATTACTAACCTTGCAGAAACAATAAATATTTTTTTTGAGGTTAATGAGAATACTGAAATATTTTCAGAAAAGTTCCTTAAAAAAGTACATAAACAATTGTTTTCTGGTCTTAAAAGAGAAGAACAGTTTGCAGGAAAAATTAGAGATATACAAAACTTTATAGGAGGAACTAATTTAAAAGATGCTAGATTCATTCCACCGCCTCATTATAAAGTTAAAGAATTACTAAATGATTTAAATGAATTCTGGAAAACAGAAAAATTAGAAATACCTATTTTAATAAAAATTGCCGTTTCTCATTATCAATTTGAAACGATACACCCATTTATAGATGGAAATGGTCGTTTAGGCAGACTTCTTATCAATCTTCAATTAAAAAATAAAAAGAAATTAATATTTCCTATCCTAGGAATTTCTGACTTTTTTAATAATAATAAAGATGAGTATTATAATTCTTTAATGTCAGTTAGAACCTCAAATGATATTGAATTTTGGATAAGATTTTTCTTAAATGCAGTAAACGAAACTGCTAAAAAAAGAACTCAAACTTTAACAGATATAATGAAATTAAGGGATGATTCAAGAGATAAAATTCGAGAAAACTTTAAAAACGTTCATGTCTACTTTGAATTATTAGATTTTTTAATGGAAGATGCTCCTTTTGTTGCAGTTAAGGATGTAGGAGATAAATTTAAAATAACTTATCAAGGTGCTAATAAATTAATAAATAATTTTATTAATATAGGAATACTGGAAGTTGATAGTGCCTATAAACGCAACAGAAGATTTGTTTTCAGAAATTATTACGATTTACTCTTTAATAAAAAAGAATTTGGGACAGATCTTAAAGTTGTAATTAAGAAGGAAAAAAAAGAATCAATTTAAGGTAAAAGTTTATGATTTTTGATTTTAATAATTTATTTTTTATTTCAATGTTTGTGATTCCAGGTGTTATTTCAATGAAAACCTATGATTATCATATAGCAAACGACCGAACAAAATATTCAGCAACACATTTAATTTTAGAAGCAATCATGTTCAGTATTATAAATATGAGCCTTCTTTTACCAATTATTCTTGTTATTATAAACACTAATAATTATATAAGTAATAACAACTTAAATTCTTTTATAGCTAGACATCCAATATTGTTTTCGGTTAATTATGTTGTATTATTTGCAATTTGCCCATTTGTTTGGACAAATTTATTTGTCTTTGCAAGAAAAAAGTTCTTTAAAACTTCTCCATATAAAATGGCATGGGATCATTATTTTTCACAAGAACCTGTTAGTTTTGTCTTAGTGCATTTAAATGATGACTCTATGATTGGCGGTGTATTTGCAGATAAATCAAAAGTTAATGATTATCCTAATTCTAATGATATATACATAGAAGAGCAATGGGAAGTAGATGATAATGGTAAATTTATAAAAAAATTAGATTTAACAGATGGTGTCTATATAAAAAGCAATGAATATAAGTATTTAGAATTCTTTGAATACACTGAATAAGAACAAAATTATGTTATAATTAATAACAATAGGAGATAAAAATGGCTAAAAATGGTGGATATTCTGGCGGACATAGGGAAGCTATTACTCCTAGAACGCCTTCCGGATCAGGAAACTCGAAAATTGTTACAGATCGCTATATAAAGCGTGATAGTTGTACTGGAAAATTTATTGATCAAAAAAAAGACGAAACTCCTTCTAAAGGAGTAAGAAAAGAAAAATAGTTTTTACTAAAATCATTTAATTTATCAAATAAATTAAATTTTGTTTGTTTTCTTCAACCAATTATTTAAATTTGCTGGAGTTGTGCTGTAACGATTAGCAATAAACTTTTGAGTTGAACCATTGACAAGTAGAGCTTCAATTTCAGGTTTAAACTGGTCAAGTTTTGATTTACCTTTGCCTTTTGGTCTGCCAAGTCTTATTCCATTTGCTTTTTTAACTTTTAATGCTTCTTTTGTCCTTGAAGAAATTAAATCTCTTTCGATTTCAGACGCCATAGAAAACGCCATAGCAATAATTTTACTCTGAATGGTATTATCTAAAGACCAATTACCCTTAATTGCATAAATATTAATTCCTTTTTCAGAACATATAGAAAGAATTTCCATACATTCAAGCATACTTCTGCCAAGTCTTGAAAGTTCGGAAACAATTATATTATCGTTTTTCTCAAGTTTATTAATAATTTCGGATATTTTCCGTTTCTTCCAATTTACTTTGCCTGAAATTTTTTCTTCAACAAAATCAATATTTCCAAGTCTTTTGTCATTTGCAAGTTTTAAAATTTCAGCTTTATTCTTCTCTAAGTCTTGTTCAAGTGTTGAAACTCTTAAATATGCGTATGTTTTTGCCATAAAATCACCTCAATTAAAAGAAAACCAATAAAATGTATTTTTAATATAACGATTATTATTCGATATTAAACCGTTTTCTTTTAATCGTACATATAATAAAAACCAAGGTTTTCATTTAATTTTTTTAAATTTTTCTTTATACGGGCGTGTTTTAAATAACATATATGTTATTTAAAGTGCGTATATGCGGAAAAAGACAATTTTTTCTTTTTATTTCTATATTTGATTCATTTTTTTAAATATTTAATTTAATACATAAGTCGGCAAAATCCACAGCTCCCAAACCTATTTTTCTCGACTGCTAAGTTTTTCCTACAGTATTTTAAACCTATGAACAAAGCAGAATTCTTATATTATTGATAATAAATCTATAATAGATTCTAAATTTCAATTATCTGCTTGTAAACAGGATGCTCATACAGTTTGATTATTATATTCCATTGTTCTTTAACAATATTTATATGGTTATTTTCAGGAAAATCAATATTTTTAATATTTTTCTTGTTTATATACGGAAGAATATAAAGAAAAAGTCTTATTGAAGGGATACTTAAACCTGATTTTAGTAAATCTCTTATTAATCCAATCCATTCTATATCATTTTGCGAATAAAGTCTTTTTGGTGCTTTTATCTTTGCACTCTTGCTTTTCACTCTATGCGGTTTTATTAAACCTTCTTCTTCATATGCTCTTAATCTGTCGGCAGAAATATTAAGAAGCTCTGCTGCCATACTTACAGGATAGAAAGGTTTTTCTTTATCAACCATAATGTTTTTCCCTCTTCAATACCAAGATATTACCGATTTCTTTGTCTAAAGAAAATTTAGGTACAAAAGAAGTAGTTAAATATAATTTTTAATAATTAATTTAAACTTGTGTTAAAACTGTAATTTACTTAATATAATAATTTATATGTTGGCAAGAATTTGGTAAATCAAAATGTACAAAAACAAAAGAATATTAAACGCTGTAACACTTGTAGTCCTGATAAACTCATTAATTATGCCTTTAAATCCTGTATATGCTGTCCAAAAACAACCTGTAAAAGGTCAAGTTTCAGCAAATAATCAAAAAACTCCTAATATCCAAGAACAACAGTATTATCAAAAAGTAAAAAGTGAAATCGGTCAGTATTACGACCAACATCCATCAAAATTATCCGAATGTGCTTATCAAATCTATAGAACAAGTGAAAGAATCATACGGGCAAATAAACTCAATGAGTATTCTTGGCGTATTGAATTTTCTGCTAAAGATTATGAAGTAAATGCCAGTACAACAGATGCTAATTTAATAACTGTTGAACAAGGATTAGTCGATACTTTTAATGGTGATATTGATGTTTTAGCTTTTGTTCTTTCTCATGAGTTTGCTCATCAGTTATTACGTCATGAAAAAGAGCAATCCTTGATACAGCAACAGCATAAACAAAATTTATTAACTTTAGACCAACAAGCTAAAGAATTAAACAATTCTGCTAATAATGTTAATTCATACAATACGGATATTTTATCAACGGTTATTAACGCTGTAAGTGTTTCTTCCATTAAATCAAAAGCAACTCAGCTACAAATGCAAGTAAATAACGAACAAACAAGTTATTATGCACGATTGCAACAACTTGAATCAGATGCAGATAGGTTAGCTGTAGTTCTTATGTTAAGAGCAGGTTTTGATCCTTTTGGAAGTATGCGTCTTTTCGACTATTTTGATAGATTTCCCAGTGTAGCAGATACAAAACTTTGTGATCATCCTGATAATTCATATAGAAAAGCCTCTGTTTCAGGTTATTTAAGTTCAATAGATATACAACAACTGAAAAAAGAAGGTGCAGATAACATTTCAGCTTCACATTACTTGAAACTTGAACCCTCTCTTGACGGACATTCCTTGATTATCAACTCAAAATACGGTTCAAAAGATTACGGATGGTAAAATGACCGATAATAAAAACAAAACAGAGTATTTATTATATGCAATATGCGGAATAGTACTTGCTTTAGTTGTTTTCTATTGGCATACGATAGCTCAAGTTCTTATTATTATATTAAAAATCATCTTTTTCTTATTGATAATAGGGTTTGTTTCAGGCAAAAATAGCAATAATTCATCAAGTAAACAATCTTCTCCTGAAAAACTGCCATCAGGTTGTGATTATCTTATTATTCATGGAAAATTCAGAAAAGGTCATGCATTTACTTTTGGCGCAATAGGCAGTATTTATGACATAAAAGTAAGATTAACGAATGATCCGGCAATTGAATATTTTAATATTTCCTGTACTTCTTATAATCAATATAAAAATTATCCAAAATACAGTTAATTTGCATACTTACAAAACATGTCATTAGTTTTTTAGTTGCAGGATAAACAGG
>Ga0209340_1002206_pt1 | contig 11779 bp, 12 predicted proteins | sample EPASupsiteSAE323_FD_187266 | JGI IMG/M metagenome (GOLD analysis project Ga0209340, IMG submission 187266) | Bioremediated contaminated groundwater from EPA Superfund site, New Mexico - Sample SAE3-23 (SPAdes) (version 2) | ecosystem: Environmental > Aquatic > Deep subsurface > Groundwater >... | reverse complement strand
AAATTTATAAAATAAAAAAAGTGCCAATGGCACAAAAAACGGTGTCCGGGTCGACGAGTGTCACGTTCGTGATGTCAGTGTGCGTCTGAAGCACTGACTCTTGTGACGATCTCGTCGACCCGTGGCGCGAGCAGACTAGGTCTCGAACCTAGCGCTTGCGCGGGTCATGGGTCCTTCACACATCTCTTGCTTCTCCTCTGTTCTGTGGTGAAGTTTCTCTGTGTGCAGGTGTGGTGAAGAGCAGACTAGGTCTCGAGCCTAGCGCTCATCGGCATGAGACTTCTCCTTTCTTGGAAGATGCTCATAGTTGAAGGTTCGATGCCGGGGGATGGGACAGACTGAGACCCTTACTCAGCGTCTTTCCCGACGGCGCTTCTTCGGACTGCTGTCCCGTTTTTCCCAGAGGAATCTGGGGGAAAACGGAAGGTTGTGACTCGCAGGGTGGAGCGAGCGTCGTATAGGACCACATAGGTCGAACGAGCGTCTCCTCGGGAGTCACGTACAGTCCGTGCGTCGATGCCCACTCTGTGGGCTGATCTTGCTCCTCACTCGGGAGGAAGCAGAGCAGTCCTGCAAGCAGGCAGAGGGTTACAATTTTCACTGTTTCCCTCCTTTCTGCCAATAGAATGACACATTTTTGCCTTTGTGTCAATAGGGTAATACAGAAAACCTGTGGATATCTTGATTTTTATTCTCTGTTTATTGTATACTAAAAGGAGTACACGGTTGGGCTTGCTGACGTCTGCTCCCTTAAACAAGAAGCTGACAATAGTTCAGCCACAGTCACTTAAATGTGACGCCGGGCCCCGACATCAGGAATGTTGGACCTTTCAGAGGGCACTTTCCTAAGGTTCGGTAGTTGTAGGCACTCATAATGTTTGCCTTAGGTCTGTATCCGTGTACTGCTGGACAGGTCAATTGTATGAGGCATTTTCTCACCCACGCCTTCGGGCAAAAAAATGAATCATGCTCATCAGTTACCTGTCCAGCACCAATCTCTCTCTTATTAAAAAACCGCCTTATTGGCGGTTTTTGAGTGCATTTTGGAGAGTTATCTCATCGGCGTACTGGAGATCTCCTCCCATGGGGAGGCCACGTGCAAGTCGTGAGATTTTTGTGTCGGGGTATTCTTTTTTAATACGTCTTTCCAAATACATCATGGTTGTTTCTCCATGGATATCTGGATTAAGAGAAAGAATTACCTCTTTTGTATTTTCTTTTTGTATTCTTAGAAGGAGTTCTTGAATTTTTAGTTTTGTAAGTGACTTTTCGTCCTCAACTTTCATGACTCCGCGGAGGACATGATATTTTCCAGTATAAGTTCCCAGTCTTTCTATTGCCTCAAGTGACTGAGAGTTTTCTACTACACAGAGAAGTGTAGAATCTCTTTTTTTGTCTGTACAAATAGCACAGGGGCTTGTATCTGCAAAATTCCAACATATTTCACAACTTTTTATAGTTTCAAAAAGTTGTTTTAATGTGTATGCGAGTTCTGCAACATCTTTTTTTCCAGATTTCAGCAGGTGAAAAACATAGCGCTCTGCAGCGCGTTCACCAACACCAGGAAATTTTGCAAATCCCTGAATAAGTTTTTCTATTGCGCGTGGATACATTTTTTTATGAAAGTCCTGGAATATCTGGGAATCCACCCATTTCTCTCATTTTGAGTGCCATAGTTCTTTGTATTTTTTTGAGAGCATCAGCATGAGCATCTTTTATTCCTTCTACGAGTTTATTTTTTTTACTTGGATCAAGGAGAGAATCATCAATGGCAAGGCCTGTGATTTCCATGTTTCCATTCATAGTGAGGGTAAGATTATTCCCTGCAGCAGAAACAGTAACTATTTCTTTCTCGAGTTCTCCTTGCATTTTTTTTGCTTGAGAGCGAAGATCCTTGAATTGTTTGAGTTTGTTCAACATATGTATATATATTAGTTTATTTGAGTACTTAGTATAACATAATTTTACATGGATGGTACAGAAGGTTCTCCTCCATAGTTTTGCATGTGTCCAAAATCCAAATTTCTATAACTTGCGGTTTCTGCATCAAAAAATACTTTTATCATACCCGTTGGACCGTTACGATGTTTTGCTATGTGGAGTTCACCAATATTTCTTTCGTCTGGTGGAATATCTTCAAGACGGTAGTTTCTATCCGCAGCTTTTCTATAGATAAACATAACGATATCCGCATCTTGCTCAATACTTCCTGAATCACGCAAATGGGAAAGTTTAGGAATCGCTGGTTTACTTTGTTCAACTGCACGAGATAACTGTGACAAGGCAATGACAGGGATATTCAGTTCACGAGCAATCATTTTTAACTGACGACTCATTTCCGCAACTTCTTGTACGCGATTATCTGAACCCTTTTTGCTCGTTGAATCAAGTAACTGTAAGTAGTCTACAACTATCATACCAAGCCCATATTCTGCCTGAAGACGTCTTGCCTTTGTACGGATTTGCATAACATTACAACTTGCCTGATCGTCAATAAATATTGGAGCTTCTGAGAGAACACCCATAGCTTGCCCTATACGAGGGAAATCTTGGCTTTCTGGGCTGTCTGAGAGGCATCCAGTACGCATTTTCCATAAACTTACCTGGCCCTCGGCACAGAGCATTCTGTCTACTAATTGTTCTTTACTCATTTCAAGAGAAAAAATACCAACTGGAACTTTTGCATGCACTGCTGCATGGCGAGCAAAATCTAGGGCAAGTGATGTTTTTCCAACAGAAGGACGAGCAGCAAGAATGACCAAATCTGATTTCTGGAAACCTGCAAGCAGTTTGTCCAGTTCAGGAAAACCTGTTGGAATACCACGAAGTTTGCCTTTTTCTCTGTGAAGCTCATCAATTCTTTCAAACGCATCAGATAACACATGACGAATAGACGTGAAGTTTTGCTTCATGTGTTTTTGTGTCACCTGGTACATGAGTTGTTGTGCTTGATCAAGTACAAGTTCAACATTGGCTTCCTCTTCCATGTATCCGAGTTTGTCTATTTCACTCGCTGCTGTTATGAGTTTTCTCAAGGTTGCTTTTTTCTTGACAATTTGTGCGTAATTTTCTATGTTTGATGAGTTTGCAACAGCATTAGAAAGTCCAACAAGATATGATCTTCCTCCAGTTTTTTCCAAGAGATTTTTTTCTTGGAGTTTATTGCTCAATGTTAAAACATCAACTGGATCACTATTTTTATACAAATCATACATTGCTTCATAAATGCTCTCATGGGCTTTTTTATAAAAGTCCGTTGGAGACATGGAATCCGCAATCTTAATCATGGCCTCCTTATCCAATAAAAGAGAGCCGAGGAGGGACATTTCTGCATCCAGGTTATGTGGAGGTATCCGTTCTGTAAGGGGAGCATTATTCATAAGTATTTTCTTGCCCTCCTATATTAACGTAAATACCCTTAGGGTGCAAATGATATGTGGGAAAGCTGTGGGTTGTTTTTTCCAGTATCATAGTATATACTATGATACAAGACTAAAAGAGTATGGATACAGAAAAATTAATTCAATACCTCTGTGTAGATTGTGGTCATCATATGAATGGCATTGTTTGCAGTGTTTGTGGTAGAAAATATACAGAAAAAAATGGAATTGTTCTTGCTCTCCCAACACAGATGAATGAGCTTTCCAAGGAAGAAGCAGTTTATCACGACCATGTTGAGGAAGAGGCTTCTGAAGCACATCAACTGCATGCCCCAAGAAATTTGTATTACCATGAGTATCTTTGGAAAAAGATACAAACAATGGAAAAGGGAATTCATATTCTTGAATTAGGGGCAGGAAGTGGATATGATGCAGAGCATATTTTATCTCAAGGAAAATGTATTTTGTCTGATGTGTCAGAACAAGTGGTCATGGATCTCCAAAAAAAATTCGATACACGTGCTCAGTATGTTGTTGCCGATGCACTTCTTCTCCCATTTGAAGAAAAAACTTTTGATTTACTTTTTATGGTGGCAACGTACCATCATTTGGTAGGAAATTATGATACCTCTGCAAAAGAATTTTTACGTGTAGTAAAACCTGGAGGAAGAATAATTATTGGAATTGAACCATCAAAAACGTATTTTCTCCCAATTAAATGGTTGAGAAAAGTACTGTGCCGTGTCGCTCATGGAAATCCAGAAGAAGGCTCACAGGCTGATGCTCTTATGGAAGGTTTTACCTATAATGAACTCCAAAAGTATTTTTCATGCGAATGTGTATCTCATGTTTCAATAAAACCGATGTGGTTTCTTGCAGGTTTTCTCCATTATGGTCTTGAATTTTTATTTCGTGTTCTCCGTTTAAAAAAACGTTTACAGATCCCTCACACATTGGAGAAGGGGATTGTAACTATTGATGAGTTTCTTTTCCATATCCCAGGAGTCAAACATCTTGCCTGGCATTGGATTCTTGAAATACAAAAGAAAAAATAAAAAATATTGTGAAAGTTTGTATTATTAACAATATATATCCTCCGTACCATAGGGGAGGAGCTGAACAAGTGGTACGGAAAACAGTAGAAGGACTTCTTGATTTGAATCATGAAGTGTTTTTGTTAACCACTTCACCAGAGGGAGAAAGAAAGGAAACTGAAGGGAAATTAACAATATATAGAACAACTCCAAAGAATTTATTTTTTTATACACAAGCTCATAAGCACTCTGCTTTTGCGCGGGTAATTTGGCACATATTGGATATTTGGAATGTACCAATGGCAAGATGGGTAGAAAAGAAGATTCAGGAAATACAACCAGATGTTGTTCATACACACAATCTTATGGGTATGTCTTTTCTTATTCCGAGAGTGATACGAAAATTACAAATAAAACATATTCATACGGTACATGATGTTCAATTGGTAGAGCCAAGTGCTATGATTTTGAAGGAAAAAGAAAACTCTTGGAGATACAATGGCCTTCCAACAAAAGTGTATGCAGGACTTATGAAAAAACTTATGGGAAATCCAGATGTGGTTATTTCTCCTTCACAATTCTTGTTGAATTTTTATAAAAAATGGGAATTTTTCCAGAATTCATTTTGTCAGGTTCTCCGGAATCCTGTTACTTTTGATTTTCCACTGAAGAAAAAAGAAAAAAAAGATGATGTTTTTCGTTTTTTGTACCTTGGACAGACAGAATACCACAAAGGAATATTTATGTTACTCCAAAGCTTCCAAAAATTAGAAGGAAAAGATGTTGAACTCCATATTGTTGGATCTGGGTCCAAATTTGATGAGCTGAAAGAACTTTCAAAGGATATGAAAAATGTTATTCTTCATGGATATATGGACAGGGAACAGCTCCCAACTTTATTTGCTGACATGGATGTTGCTATTGTTCCATCAATTTGTTATGAAAATTCTCCAACAGTAATTTTTGAGAGTTTGTATTTTGGTTTACCAGTACTCTCGAGTGATATTGAAGGAATTGCTGAACTTATTGAAGAGGGAGTGAATGGTTTTACCTTTAAAACGGGTGATGTTGATTCACTTTATGAAAAAATGCTTTGGTGTCGCGAACATAGAGGAGAAATAGAAAAAATGAGTAAAAATACAAACCAATCCCTCTTGGGACTTTCTCAAAAGGAGTATGCAGAAAGACTCCTTGCTTTATACCAAAAGAAGAATTAGAGAACAAACCACCAGAAAAAATATTTTTCTGCATCAATAGAAAGTTTCGCTATTTTATCTTTATCATTATTTCGGAGCACCTGCTCTGCTTTTTTAATATCCTGCAAAAAGAATATTTCAAAAGCTTTTTTAAACATTCTTTTCCTCAGAGCAAGACAAGAAAAAAAGAATAAAAGAAGAATTGGTTTTTTTTCTTTTGTAAATTTTTGAGAGAGTTCATCAAGATGGGGGAGTGGAAGAGAAAAATCTTTTGGATAAAAGATATCTGCATGAGGAATAAATATTTTTTTGTTTGTGGTATAGAATAAATATGCACACTTCTCTGTCTTTTTTTGGATATGTTCGGAAGGAGAAACTTTTTGAAGGAGAGAATACTTTATATACATTTTGTAGTTATTGTAGGCAAAAGCAGAATAGGTGATAGAGGACGAATACCAATTTCCTGAGATATCTTTTCCAGAAATATGGAAAAGATATTTTTGTATATAGGGTGGAAAGCAGGGGTGAATATTTATTGGAACATGTATTTCTTTGGTATATTTTTGTTTTATACAAATAATTTCATTTTTTAATTTTCGTACTTGGAAAATTCCATTCATTTTTTTTGGTACAAGAAGAAAGTCATAATCTGAGTGTTCGGTGTGGAGATTCCTTGCGTAACTTCCGCCAAGTAAAACAAGAAACTCCGGAAGTATATTCTGGAGTTCTTTATGAAGTGTATGTATTCTGTCAGAAGCAACCATATATGAAAATGACAGACTTATTTTATTTATGCACGATATTTTCTACTGCAGCCCATAGGCTTTCACCATTTTCTGGCACAAGGAGAACAACCTCATCTCCTGGTTTTCCTTTATAAAAAGTTACAGAAGCTGTTATGAGCTTGTATGGTCTTCCTTCGGCCACACCAATCCAGTGACCCGTCGCTGAGTCTGTAGCAATTTCTCCAATGAGGCGTTTTCTTTCAAGAGCTTTAATTTGCTTGTAAATGAAGGATCCTTTTCTGGTAATAGTTAATTTCATGATATCTCCTTCAACAAGCTTGGATTTACTTGCATAATTTGGTGGTACAGCATATTCCTTTCCGTCTTGTCCAATCATATGTTCACCATCAAAAACTCCTTCAAGGATCTTTTCTCCCTCAATGGTTTCTTCCACTTCTGAGGAAATTGAGGTTGATGATGGAGAAAAATGGAGTTCTGGATTATCGAGAAGTCGAAGCATAGCATCCATTTGGTCCTTCATGCTATGAATCATTTTTGCAAGTTGTTGTTTTGTTCCAAGAGAAGTGTCTTCTTCTTTTGTTTCAATGGCAGACAATTCTGTTTGTCTTGGTTCTTCCTCTTTTTTTTCTTCAGCTATAAATTCAGTTTCTTCAGATTTTTTGTCAAAGAAATCATCAATATCTGGTTCATCAAAGAAAAGAGGAGTTTCATCTTCAGTATGAGAATCAAGATTTGTGTCGTCTATGGGTGAGTTATTTGTGTTTGGATATGTGTTTTCGTACATATTTGTTTTTGTTTATGAATTATTTTTTTTATTTTACTCTTTTTAGAGAGAAGTTTCAATGTTTTCTGTTTCTGCTTTTGTAATTTCACCAAGTTTAGAACGTTCAAGGATCTCTTGATTCACAATATATCTCTCTCTTCCATATTTCAATCTGGACAGTTCTTTAATAGCCTCTGCTATTTCTTTATTTCCTCGTTGTGGTGGATACGTAAGCATGTTAAATGGTTTGCTTGCTTCGTTATCAATGAGGAGCTTGGTATAGTAAGAGAATGGAGGGGGATTGATAAGGTCGTAGGAACCAAAAGTTGGAGCAAATTCTTTTGCAAGAACTTCAGCATCTTCAGGGCCAATTCTTCCAATACAAAGGGTACCAACGTTTCCAAGTACCGCATCACGAATGGCAGAATCTCCTTTGTCTCCGACGAGTTGTCCCATATATTGGTGGGCAATGGTGAGGTCTAGTCTATATTTACGGGCTTCAGAAAGAATTGTAGAAATAGAATCAGTAGTAAAGTTTTGGAACTCATCAATATACAAATAAAAATCTTTTCTTTGTTCTTCTGGAAGGTCAGCACGACTCATAGCAGCCATTTGAAGTTTTGCAACGACAATGAGACCAAGAAGTTTAGAGTTTACTTCGCCAGTTGTTCCTTTTGCAAGATTTACCAAAAGAATTTTTTGTTCGTCCATGACTTGTCTAAAGTCAAAACCAGATTTTTGTTGACCCATGATGTTTCTCATCATTTCATTTCCAACAAATCTTCCAACTTTAGAAACAAGGTAACCAAGCATTTCAGATTTATGGAAATCGCTTGTCTTTGCCATTTCTTTTTCCCAGAATGCGCGGACGACTGGATCAGTAACGTTCTTTAAATATTCTTTTACAAAACTGTCATCAGTAAACATTCGGGGAATATCAATAATTGTTCCAGGATTCTCAATATCTGCCATAAGAGTAAGCATAACATTTCGCATGTTATGTTCAAACATAGGTCCAATCATTTCTGGTGGAAACAGTTTATAAAAGATTCCAATCATTTCCTGTACAGCAAAATCTTTTTGATCAACTGTTTTTGCTTCAAGCATGTTTAGACCAAGTGGTCTGTCCATGTCAGAAGGGTTAAAGATAATAACATCATCTGCTCTATGTGCTGGAATATGTTCAAGAATAGTTTCAACCAAATCTCCGTGAGGATCCACAACACAGACCCCTTTACCTGCTTGAATATCTTGTATTGCAAGATTAGATATGAGGACCGATTTTCCAGAACCAGATTTACCAATAATATAGAGATGTCTTCTTCTGTCTGCCTCTTTAATATGTATAGGAGTGTCTGTGCCACGGTATTTTACGTGACCAAGGAGAAGACCTTCAGGAGGAATATTCGATGGTGGTGGAGCTTTTCTTCCACCCATCCAGCTAATATTGGAACTTTCTGTTGAGTGAAGTGGAAGGTGCCAAATGGAAACAAATTCTTCAATATTTAAAAGGTTAAAACGTTTCTCCTCAAAAGAACGAAAAATAAAACCATCAAGAAGTTTCTTTTGGTTCTTTGGAATAATAGCTTCAAAAGAGTTTCCGTATTTATAAAAATTCAAATGACTGTATGAGTTGATAAGATTTTCCAAATTCATTTGAGCCGATTCTTTTGTCTCAGCAGAAGATACTATACGAATTGTTACTTCTAGGCCACCTTTACTAATACGAGCTTCAATTTTTTTGAGCACTTCCTCTTCCATCGCAGAAAGTATATGTTTTTCTTCAGGTTTCTCTTTTTCTTTCTCTGTTTTTGTGCTAATTGAACCAGTCACTTCTTTTGCAAAAGAAGAAGCTGTTTTTTTAAAAGCATTGGATTCAAGTACATCTTCAAAAGATTCACCCTTACGAATTCTACTCACAATATTTACTCCAGTGGATCTCCAATCCTTTGGGGCACTGCGGATAATGTACTGTATTGCAGCAGAGCCACTTTTGTCCGCACAAATTTTTGAGAGGGCGTTTAATATACTGGAAAGAGAATCAGAATCCAATTCTTTGTATGTTTTTAACGGAAGGACAGAGTGACTATCTTGCTTCAGATATGCACCAATAACTGTACCTTTTACTGTAAAAATATTGTAATCTGGAATTTCGTCTATCTGTGCATAAGGAAATTGAGCATTGATTTGTTGTTCAAGAAAAGTTCTCATCTTTTTGGTAGTATCAATATAAAAATAGATAAGTCCATGACTTGCAACAATTTCAAAAGAAAAATAATCATCTCTTCCTGTAAACCAATTAAAGAATCCTTTATTCACCTTGAGTCCAGCAAGAGTAGCAAGGAAACTTTCTGTAATAGCAATTTCTTCTTTTATTTGTTCCAATCTATCTTCTTGGCCAACCTGTCCACCTTGTCCTTCGGATTTTCTTTCTTTTGGTACAAGAATCTGGAGAACAACTCTATCAAAAGTCCTTTGTTGTTTGTAGTAGTTTTGGAGTACGATTCGGAGAATACGAAGTACAATAAAAATACCAAGAATAAATATAACTCCGGCAATAACAAGAAAAAAAGCCGTATTGGAAAAGAGGCTGTCTAAAGGGGATGTGCTTTCATAAGAAATATCATTTCCAAAAAGCGCAGCAGAAAATAAAAACATAGTTAGGAATAGAGTTTTTCTAATTCGTGAAGTCGTCTCAAATTCATTATTTTGTCTGTCTTAATTTTTGCTTCTTGGCGTAGGTACAGTTTATTTATTCCAGGGAGAAGTCGAAGCCAATCAAAAAGAAGTTGAAATATTTTTTTCATTTTTACTTTTGTTTTTGTCATTTGTACACGAAGTTCAAGTGCAACTTCTTCACCTTTCATTTTGAATTGTTGTTGTTCTACTACACTTAGTTCCTTGAACGCATCTGCAAGACCTTCTTCCATAATCTGTTCAATTTGTTTAGTAATTTCATCTCGGACTTGAGGTATTTTTGAGTTTTTTGTCTTTTGGGGTATGCTCAAAGATTTTTTTACTTCTTCCAGAGTAGAATCAATAGATTTCATCTGTTGATCTTGTTGTTGTTCATAACCTAACTCTGCCTGCTCAGGAGAAGTATCAAATGAAGGGGATTGTTGTTCAGGTGATGAAAAAGAATTCTGTTCTTGAACATGAAAAATTTCATCATCTGGATTTATTATTTTTTTATCCAAATCACTATCTGGCATATTTCCATATAATTAAAGGTTACATATATTATACCAAAAAAAAAGAATACATACCATTATTTCAATTAAAAAAGTGTATATTTATTTGATTGACATTTTACAATTATTCTGGTAGTGTAAAAGTACACTTAAACAGGAGAAAAATCATGCTCGAAAGTCTCATCGGGATACTCGTCATTTCTATCGTCGCAGGATTTCCTGTGATTGTATATCTGGTATGGCCGTCCCTCGAAAATGAGGAAAATCGTGTTAGGAACACGATTATCCGTCAGGTCATCGCTGGTCTGTTTATTCTCGTTGGTTTTCACGTCGTTTCAAGAGGTGATTCAACGAGATATCTGCTTGGACTTGCGGCTGTTTTGGCGGGCATTGCAAGTCTTGTTGTTCTGTGGGAGATCGTCAAGTGGCTTTGGCGACGGTTCCACACCGACGAAAACAAGCAGTAAATTCATTTCTCACCCTCACTTCCTCACCCTGTATGCCCCACATACAGGGTCGGTCTTTTTTGACGATATTCGTAGAATTTTGTATATTAGTATATATTCATTAAATATATTTATGAAAAATTATTTATTCTCAATGCTTTTCCTTTCGCTTCTATTTGCTGGTTGTGGTACTTTGCCAGCACAAAATAATGGGGGAGAAGAAGAGAATTCAAGAGTAAGTGAAACAGCAGAAGATTATGAAGGTATTTGGATTCGTGAGGCATCGTATGTCAATGGAACAAATAATACAGTTCCTGCAACACTCATAATGAAAAAAGATTCATATATTTCTTCTACAAAGGCATGTACTGTAGAAGGACCTTTGGAAATGACAGATACGAGTATGACTATGGATGTTACAACACATAATTGTCCAGGATATTCTCCAATGGCAATTACATATGATTATTTCCTTTCTGAAGATAACAATACATTCACATTTACAACCGTATACAGTGGGGTAGAAATTAAAGAAGTATATACAAGAGGAGATGAGAGTGATTTGGAAGCAACACTCGAACAATAATACTAAAATACATAATATAAAAAACAGACTTGACAAAGTCTGTTTTTTATGATATATTCATCTGTCCTTTTTTGGAGGGAAAAAAGATGAAAAAGGAAGTCGAACTGGTCCCGTCGGGCGACATGGATGAGTTTTTTGCAGAGGATCAGGACCTAGAGTCCTTTGAGTTGTGTGAGGCTTTGCAAATTGCCTTAAGCAAACTCAATGCACATTATAGGATGATGATCGAAGCTCAGGTGCTTGATGAAATGACAATGGAGGAAATAAAGGGCCGTTGGTATCAGCCCTACTGTGACATGGAAATGGTTTGTGGGCATCTGGCGACAGCTTTCATTAGGCTCCGCGAGATGCGCATTCACCTTTCATGTGGACGCGATGTCTCCCTGAGAGATTTCCTGTGAACAACGGGCAATTTGCCCATTGACGAGGAGTGTGTG
>Ga0209340_1002205_pt1 | contig 11791 bp, 10 predicted proteins | sample EPASupsiteSAE323_FD_187266 | JGI IMG/M metagenome (GOLD analysis project Ga0209340, IMG submission 187266) | Bioremediated contaminated groundwater from EPA Superfund site, New Mexico - Sample SAE3-23 (SPAdes) (version 2) | ecosystem: Environmental > Aquatic > Deep subsurface > Groundwater >... | reverse complement strand
CCCAATTGGTCACGCAGTGCGTGACGATTTCTTCTTGTCCGTCCCCTTTTTCCCTCGTATTTCCTTCTCTTTCTTTTTCCTTTCCTGTCTGTTTCTTTTCCCAATGACTTTCAACTCATTGATCGCTTCTAAAAAATGCCGTTCGACAGGAGTTAGATCGTTAATATGCTCCTGGCGATATTTTTCATATTCGGTAATAGCTTTATCAATTGCATTGTCATGGCTTATTTTACCTGCATGATTAAGTAATTCCTTGCCGCTTAATTGTAAAAAAGCATCCAGTTTTGCAATCCAGTCCTTCATATACATGGGGATTTGTTCCATAGCTTGAAGTTCAGCAAATTCCAAATAGGCTGTTACTATCCGATTTAGTTTTTCCAGTTCAGCTTCTGTGAGATAATTTTTGGCTATGAGTATATCCTCTTTATTTATCTTTTCACCCTGCCATGATGTAAGTCCCATATTGGGAAGACTCGCATCGGCACGCTTATTAATAATTTCTGCCGCAGTATGGCCATGTGCCGCCCAATGCATTTTATTTTGAACAATTTTAAAGAATTCCTGGGATATTTCAGCTATAGGTGAATAATCGATACTGGTAGCGTAAATATCAAGCACCTTGCGCCAAAATACCTTTTCGGATGAACGAATGTCACGAATACGAGCTAATAATTCATCAAAATAATTTCCACCTCCGACTTGCTTGAGCCGTTCATCATCCAGGGTAAAACCCTTGATAATATACTCCCTTAATCGTTGGGTTGCCCATATACGAAATTGTGTCCCACGAAGACTGTTGACCCGATAGCCTACAGAGATAATCATATCGAGATTATAATACTCAACCTGGTAAGTTTTCCCATCATTAGCAGTTGTTGCAAAATTTGCAATAACTGAATCTTTGGAAAGTTCCCCCGATACCAAAACATTTTTAATATGGCGGCTTATGCCTGATTTATCAACCTGAAACAATTCTGCCATCTGATTTAGGGATAACCAAACAGTCTCGTTAAATATTCGAGTTTCAATTTTCACTTTCCCATCTTCGGTTGTATAAAGCAGAAATTGAGTTTTTCCAGATGAACTTTTTAATTTACCCATAATTTTTCCCATAGTCAAACCATGCGTTAAAAGGGATGTGTAATGCTACTGTCTTTCTTTTACTGCCGGTCAAATAATTAATCTGTATTCGTATCATGCCAGTCTTTGGTAGAGTTCGTGGTTTTTGGAGAGGACATGTTTCATTGCATTTTCAAAATCCAGTGCCGGATCGGTGATTAAATTGTCGATGGAAGCAAGAAGAAGAGTCTCGGTAGTCAAACCACAACGTTTTGCCTTATCCTCTAAAACGGCTGCTTTTTGGTCATCGATCGTTAAAGATAGCGTAGTCATTTCTTATAACCTCCTGTATTATTATAGAACGAAATACATCTAAAAGCAACAAATTTAAGGTTTGAACATTTGAACGCACCACTTGCAAAATTTCTTTGGGAAACTAAATAATAGTCATTAGTCTGACATTGACCACTGATACATCACGAAGCTCTATCAACAACCGATCTCACCCAAATTTATTTTTTACAAACTTTTTGGGATTCTATTCATCAATGCAATTTCCATTAAACCAAAAGGGCTATCACCATATCTAACTTTTTTCCCATTAAGATCAATTTCTTCTTCATGATATTTTGGTTTTTTAATATAATCAGTTTTGGGTTCATTAGCAGTTTCGATTATTTTTTTAGCGGTTTCATAATCCACAGGTTCAGTAATGGTGAAAATTTTTTTAAGCCTTTTGCAAAGGTCATCATCTGGATCTCTTTCTTCTGCCGGAAATACAAAATTTTGATATAAATTCGGGCTTTTTAGATAATTATTGATTTGAGTTGAAAAATATCTGATTCCAAAATATCCATTATTATTTTTTTTTACCCATCTTAAAAGCATTTTGGGAATAATATATTCCTCGATTTTGTCTCTATTTTCTTTATCTTTTGAAGTAGCAATAGAACAAGCTGCAATTAATGGCCACCATATCGCAATAGGGACAGATAATTTTCCTGCTAAAACAAAGTCTGTAAAATCCTTGATTATGTCGTTTTTGTATTTATAAATCATTGCAGCCAAAAGAGCAGGCCTGTATCCAAAATTTAGTATATTTGCTTCAGAATTTGGCATTATTTCAAACCTCGAAACTTGAAATTCTGTAACAGCAGGTCTTCCTAATTCTTCCCAGCATAAATATATGGACCTCCCCAAATATAAACATGGCTCTTCAAGAAAACTATACCGTCCCTTATCACCTATCCTCTTTGCTTCATTAAAAGGAATATGAAAAATTTCTTTTATATTGAAAGGTTCAACCCGACCTTTTTTATTTTTTCTCATCCTATACAAATAAAGGGGATCTGTTGATAACAATGTTTGTTTGTCCAATGAATTATCCGAATTCAACATCTGAATAGAATTTACCATCCTACTTATAACACTGTCAAACTCAGAATGAGCAGACTTCTCGTCACACGAATGAATTGAAATTATATTTTTGATTGAGTTACAAAGATATTCTATGCTATCTATATTCCTTTTAATCTTTTTTGTAATGCTGGAATCTATATCATAAAAAATGTTTAAGGGTTCTTCTTCAAGTGCGCTAACTTTTTTTAAATAGTTTTGTAAAACTTTAGAAATCAATTCCTCAAAACTACCCGATTCCCATTTAATTGGCAATTCAACAGCAGCATCATTAAAAAATTCTATAATATTCATATATCTTAATCTCCTTTAATAAACTCTGTTTCCACTATTTAATCCCAGCAGTGTTCCGTTTTGCCATCGTTATATTCCGAACAGTTACCAAACTTTTAAATCCGTTTATATATATTAATGCTGTGAAATTACTTGCATCTTGATTTACATCTTTTGCAACAAAAGTTACATTAACTGGTATTTTTGGTGGAAACATTTCAGTCAGATAATCCATTAAACTAGGTGTCCTATCCCCTATTATTAATTTAATGGAATATTTATTCCCTAAATTGTCTACTAAACTAGAAGTATACGAGGACGAATGAATTCTTACTTCTCTGTCTTCATCTCCATTATTCATCATAGAAAAAGTACAAATAGTCTCGTTCCCCTTCCTGGTCCAGGTACCCGGTTTAAAAACAAAACCTTCTACTTCTACCGCTTTGCCACTTGAAAAAGAACCAGTAGACGATACACTCGCAGTATCCATACTTCCATTTCCAATTCCTCTCTCAAGTAGTTCTTCGATGGCTTTTATTTTTGGAATATCTGCAGAAACTCCCCCGATCAATTTTGCAGATTTGGCATCCAATATTTTAACAGCAAGCCTGACCGTATCTCCAAAAGAAGTTATCGTCCCGGTTATTAATCCATCTACACCGGCAATTTGCCCTAATTTCTGAGCAGTAGCAGGATCAATTAACCCTATTGCTGAAAGTTTATTCTCTTTAATCAAGGCATGAAGATGTGTACGGTCTACCATTTCAAATCCCTGTCCCTTTCCCAATAAAGCCAATGCAAACTCCTCCGCAATAAACCTGCCAAGCTCGGTAACATTTCCCTGCAAATCTGTAAAATCCACTACAGCAATCCTCGTCTTACCGGCTTTGGTTATGGTCTCGGCAACCGTCCCCGATAACTCACGAATTTCTTTTTCATACGCCCATGTAGTAAGCGGTTGAAGTAAGATAAAGAAAATTATCCCAATACAAACAGCATACACATTCCTATAATTCGACCTTTTACGAGTCATATACTCCTCCTTTTCATTTAATCATTATATCTATTATACACCCAAAATTATTTCTTAAAGACATCTACGATTCTCAGAAATTGAATCTCAATCTCCTTAACTATTTTTTCCTCTGCATTTTTACTCGCGTCACCATTCGAAAATCCTGCTCCCTTCTGTGAAAAAGAAATACTTTTTTTGATTGCTCCTGTTTTTGAAGAAATAACATGGAGTTCAAGAGACATCGATGCAGTAATTAAATCCGGGAAATCCGTACTTTTAAAGTACTCCACAGTTTTTCTTCCAAGTACCCCAGTTTTGAAATGTCCGGGCAATTCAACCGGTAAAACTTTCCTCGAACCGCCATTAAATAGGTCATCAAATCGACCACCTGATAGAAAGGATTCCTTAAAGAGAGAAGGATGAGTAATCGTTACACCATTCTTTTCCAGTATCGAGGAAATCGTACTGCTTAATGTCCAATCGATAGTTTTTTTATTTTCGACAACCAGGACCGCAATTCCTTTGGAAAGTGGAACTGATTTCATACCTTTATCCGATTCCGGGATATACGATGGTTTCCCGGTTGTGGAGTTTGTTGATACGGAAACCTTTTGTGTTACGACTTGTGAAGGAGTTTTAAGTTCTCCACCTGCGGGAGTATTATTCCTGTCATAAATATAAAGAATTAAGCTGATAATCGATGCAGCCACGCCAGCCTGAACCCAAAATTTCATTAAGACCCGTCTCAGAGTTCTCATCTTTCTTTAAAAAATTCCTCCCAATAAAAACTCCTGGGATGAAAGCAAATATTTCAGCCCCTGAAATTTAATTGTACCCAACTCACACCATACTAATGAGCGAACTCATTTGTATCCTTCAACCGTTGCCGATTCTACCGACAGTAAAATATTGTCTCATATTCTCTCAAGATTTTCAACACTTATTCAAAAGAAAATTCGACGAAATACTCAAACTCGTGCATGCTCACGCACTGTCTCTGGAGGATTCCCCCAAAACAAAGGGTACTTATATCTTATACTCCAATGCTTCAAAACGGAGCAGACAGATAAATTCTATAGAGATGTTTAATGAATGATTGAAAACGGACTTATTGAATATCCAATTAAATAATGGTGCTCCAGGGTGGAACACATTCGGCAAAGGTTACGGATAAACCTTATTGGAGAGATAATCGAATTTTTGATGACATCCGGTGCTCCGAAATGCAGCACGAGCTCCTGAAATTTGGAACGGTAAATTTTCCCTGAAACAATTGACATTATTTGCTTTTGGGAGAAATCTAAATAGCTGGCACCTATTTTGCTCTATATAAAAATGTGCTAAAGCACAAATATAACAAAAATACGAGGTATGAAAATGAAAAAGCAAAAAATCAGCAAAAAGCTGAATCTCAACAAAATCACCATCACAAATCTGGGGATCGAACAGAAAAGAGCAATAAGAGGAGGAGTTAATAATGATCCCAATAATACGGGAACAGTAGTCGGGCCTGCCAGCAACGATATTGGAAGGGCTATATGCCAATGGTCGGGAGGCAGCACATGCGAAAAAGAAATAGGATGCTCTACCCCACTTCCCTATACACAGCCAGTTTCTAACTGCGGTCTTCTCGCTTGTGATCCCCCGGATCAACCGTATAACCCCTACAGCGAAGGATGCCTGTGATAAAGCGATAAATCATTTTTTACTGTTAAAAAAAATCGGGGACGTGCGTGGAAATGTTATTTTGTTGCGATTCAATTATCAACACGACAAACAATTGATAAAAACGCACCGTCCCCGAATTTCCTTATACATTTATCCATTCGCGTACATGGTTTTAATGCGAATATTTTTGCTGTCAACAGGAATCCGGCTACTGGCAAATTATTCGCGTCCATTCGCGTGTATTCGCGGTTAAAAATTTGCCTGTCCCCTTTAAACCGCTGCGCGGTGTGTCTGTGGTCAGTGTCTGTGTCAGCAAATTCTTTTCACACTTCTCACTTCTTCTTGTCTGCCCCATTTTAATTCTCTTGCTATTTGGTTTCGTTTTGTTTATAATGGGGGATTAAGAAAGGAGAACGGATGTCTTTGAAACAAACCGTGAAAATTTTTGTCGCTTCGGGCAGCGACCTGAAAGAAGAACGAGAGAAAACCATCGTATACCTTAATGAAATAGGAAAAATACACGACCTCCTCCTGGAACCGATCAAATGGGAAACCGATATCCCTTCCGGTAGCTACGACAAAGCCAGGATACAGGATGAAATCAACCCCCTCCTTGAAAACAGCAATATCGCCATTGTCATGTTCTTCTCAAAAGCAGGGAAATTCACCCTCGAAGAATACCACCTCGCGAGACAAAAAAAGATAAAAACCTTCCTCTATTTCAAAAAAGGTTTCTCCCCCCCAAACGAAACAGAAGCACAAAATCTACTCGAATTACTCAAATTCAAAAAAGAAGTCGAAAACGAAAACAAACTCCTGTTCAAAGAATTTGAAAATCTCGACGGGTTAAATAATTTGCTGCTGACCGATTTGGGTTTGTATTTCAAAGAAGAGTTTGAACCAGAAACAAAACCCAAAACCCAAAACTCAAACCCCAAAACTAGTTCTCTTCTGTTGACTCCTTTGCCGCCCAAACAAATCCGTTTAATCGGTAGAGAACAGGAGCTCAAGGATTTAAAAAATAAGCTGGACGCTTCGCCGTTGGTTGTTCTTATCAATGGACTGGGAGGAATCGGCAAAACGGAAGTATGCAAAACGTTTTTCTACACGCATTATGAATCGTACCATTATGCCGCGTGGGTGGATTGGTACGGGAATATCAAAGAATCGCTCGTTCATGCGCTCGGAGAGGATTCATCCGAATTCATCGACGCGGGTGAAAAAGATACGATAGACCAACGGTTTGAAAAGATCATGACGGGCTTGAGAAAAATGAAGGAATCGATGCTCCTGGTACTGGATAACCTGGAAAACACCGAAACAGATAAACATTGGGATGCGCTCGTGTCGCTCCCGTCGTGTATTAAGATACTGGCGAGTTCGCGAGAATATATCGAAGGGGTTGACGAGTTGTGTCTCGATTTTTTAAGTGCGGAGGAATGTAAGGCATTATTTTACCGCTATTATAAGAATCGGGATGATGAATTCGTTGAAAAGGTGATCGCGTTAGCGGGGAATCACACGTTGACCGTGGAGTTATTGGCGAAAACCGCCCATTATTCGGGTATGAGTATTTCATCTCTCTATAAATCATTAATGGAAAAAGGATTTAATTTAAAAGAGGTGGCTTGTGGGAAAGTGAGTACCTTCTGGCACAATGATAAGGAGAAGAGGACCTTTTTCGATCATCTCGCGAAGGTATTTGATATATCCAGTGTAACCCAGGGGGAGTTATGGGTATTGGGGAATTTATCCGTGTTACCTTCGGTTTATATCGCGCAGGAATCAATCACGGAATGGTTGAGATTAAACGAAGCGGGAGACCTGGTTTCGTTGATCGATAAAGGGTGGATAAAACGAGATAACGAGTATAAAATTTATATGCACCCGGTGATTGCAGAGGTGGTTCGAGATAAAGTCAAGCCGAATGCGCAGATGTGCGGTGATTTAATCGATTCGATGACATGGAAACTTCATAAAGAACCGGGTGATAATCCAATTCATAAGAAAGAATTTCTGCCGTATGGGGAATCGGTGATAACGACTCTTGCAGAGGAAAACGATGAAGACCTGGCGACACTGGCGAATAACGCATCGACGATTTTCCAGGATATCGGTCAATTGGACCGGGCGCTGGAATTTCAATTGAAAGCGATTGCAATTCGAGAGAAAGTACTGGTCCCCAATCATTCCGATCGAGCCCAATCGTACCATAATCTGTCCTGGATATACCGGGATAAAAAGGATTTTCCCGCAGCACTCAAATATGCCGAAAAAGCCGTGGCGATCATGCAGAAACTGTTCCCTGGAGGACATTATCTCCTGGATTTGTACAGAGAGAACCTGGAAGCATTAAGCGCGGGAAAGGGCTAGTTTTGGGTTTTGAGTTTTGGGTTTTGGGTTGAAGCGGGCTACGCCCGAGGAGTGTTAGTGTTTAGTGTTAGTGCTGATAGTGGCCGGTTGCCGGACGCCAGTTTCCAGTGAACCGCTACGCGGCATTTTTTTAATTGTGCGAAGCAAACAACTCCCTTTCACCCTTCTCACTTCTTCTGTGATTGTCCCTTTTTAATCACCAGATGAAGCGAAGCCCAAACTCTTTATAATCCTGTAAACTACTGTCTTTTGAAATTAATATGAGACTATTATTGATGGATTGCCAGATAATAATCCTATCAAAAGGATCCTTGTGCTTTATGTTTGGCAATTTATAAAAACTGGCAGAATCAATTGCCGAGAGTTCCAACAATTCAAAACCTGATTCTTGCGATATTAAGGGAAGTGCTTCAGGTGAAATATTGGATAACTCTAATTTACCAAGCGAGTATTTTAGAGATATTTCCCAGAAAGTAATAGCACTGACATATATTGAATTCCCCGGGTTGAGTATTATTTCTTTTGATTTTACCGATAATTTAGGGCTATCGAAAACAGCCCAAAAAAAGTATGAGTATCCAGTAAATAATTCATGAGGACAATAATTCCAGGTCAGACATTTTAAAATCATCTTTTAAGGTAAATGAAGCCCTGGATTCCAAAATACCAAGCTTACGACCAATAAACCCATTATATCGTTCAAATGGAACTAATACTGCGATTTTTTCTTTTCTTTGATTTGAGTGAATAGTGACTTCTTCACCTTCTTCAACCAGGGCAAAGACTTTCTCGAAATCTCTTTTAAATTCATCAACCATGAATGTTCTCATGGACTAATTATATTTCTATTCCAAATTTTTGTCAACTTAATTTACATAAAATATTATGCACTCCCTGTAAAATGGTGCAGATGTGCATCATCATGATGCAGTTATGCACCAAACTGATGCAGTTGTGCACAAAAAATATGCAGTTGTGCATCACCGTGATGCAGTTATGCATCAAAAATGTGCACTTGTGCACAAAAAATATGCAGTTATGCATCAACATGATGCAGTTGTGCATCAAAAATGTGCAGTTGTGCATCATCATGATGCATTTATGCAGAAATGAAGAGCGATGGACCGGAAATTTTCATCACAAGTGATAAACACATTATCACTACTGAAGAAATCCAGGACACAACTGATGAAAGCATTATCATAAGTGATGAAATGAACTGCTGTGTAATACAAGAAGTTGTATTTCTTTACTCCCGGATATCTACTGTCTAAAACGAAGATTATTTTCCTTCTAAATTCATATTGACATTAAACAATCTCCCTGCTAAAATTTAACTTCACTTAATTTTAGCAGGGACATTATTTATGTACATCGAAAGAAAACTTGAATCAATAATAAAAAAATACCTGGATACACCTGAAATTATTGCAATTACGGGTCCTCGCCAATCCGGCAAAACTACTCTTATTCAAAAAATCCTGGAACCTCTTAAAAATACACTTTTTATTACCTTTGAAGATATCCGGTTACGTTCTCTCTTCGATGAAGATATCGATACATTCTGCAAACTGTATATTGCTCCTTATAAATATATCTGTATAGATGAATTCCAGTACTCACAAGCTGGCGGCCAGGGACTCAAAATGATTTACGATACATTCCCGGGGAAAAAAATATTTATCACCGGCTCATCTTCTATCGATTTAACTGTAAAAATGCTTGGGTTCCTTGTCGGGAGAATATTTATATTCCAGCTATTTCCTTTTGATTTTGAAGAATATTTATCTTACAAAGACCGTGCACTCTTTCAATTATTGGAAGAAGATACACTCAAATTATTGGAAAAAGGATTACATCAATCGATTCATGAGTCATTAAACAGAATATTCAAAGAATATTGCATTTATGGCGGATATCCACGGGTTGTCCTTTCTAATCATACTGAAGAGAAAAGAATCGTATTAAACAATCTTTATCATACCTTAATCATGAGGGATGTAAGAGATTTCACCGGGTTAAAAGAAGATTATAAATTAAATAAGTTAATCAAAGCACTTGCGTTTCAAGCCGGTAATATCATTTCCTATAATGAACTTTCACAATTGAGCGAGTTTTCATTCTCCTCCCTAAAATCTCACCTGGGTATCCTGGAGAAGATTTTTGTTATTAATATGGTTTCTCCTTTTTACACGAACGGCAGGACCGAACTGGTCAAAGCACCCAAAGTCTATTTCGTGGACCCGGGTTTAAGAAACGAAATAGCTTCTAATTTTTCATTACCTGATGATCGAGGAGACAAAGGTGCATTGCAGGAAATTTTCCTGTATTCGGAATGCTTAAAAAAAGGGATTTCACCCAATTTCTGGCGCTCAAAATCAAACGCGGAAGTTGATTTTGTATGGGAAGTCGAGAATAAACGAATCGCAATGGAAGCCAAATCAAAAATAAAACCGGGAACAATACCGCTTTCTCTTAAAAGCTTTATGGAAAAATATCAACCGGAGACGGTTTTCATCGTGAACGAATCGGTACTTGAAAAACGGAATAATGTGATTTACCTCCCCTACTACCTTTTCCCTGTGTTGTATCGAAAGATCATTATGAATAAAACAGCTCTATAAATACATTTTGCGCAAACACTGCTTTCTGAAGAGGTCATATCTCCCTAAAATAAACTACATTGAGGAATAACTCTGTGTTCTTTCTTAATCTGAAATGTCCCATCACGGTATGACGTTCAAACCTGCTCCCGATACCTCTCCCCTGCCGGGAAAAAGCCCGAACGCCATACCGTCGTCTTATTTTTTATTAAATTTTACCTTATAGTAATATCTATAGTCTTTTTATATTGCTGTCCATTTGCATGGATAAGCAGGAACTCCAACCGATGCACACCGTAAAAACCAGGGCCGGGCTGCCACGAAAATTCTCCATTCACAGTATCAAGTGTAGAACCTATGGGAAGCGAGGAAAGATTTACAACGGAACCGACTCGATCATCCATGTCTCTAAACGATACCTTTACTAATTCGAGTGGTTTAATTTCAATCGGAGTCGAACCATTCTCACACGGCATAACCGTTTCAGGCTTATCGATAGAAGTAAATCCTTTCTTTACTAAAACCGGGGATATTTTGTCTTCTGGTGCACATACACCTTTTCTGGCATAGATGTTGAGTGGTAAGTGTGAAAGCGCAGGCGCAGAAGATGTTTCGGAATTCAAGATAGTAAAATACCTGCTCCCGATACCGTCTGCATTTGCCCCGCTGTCCTGTACCTGCCAGGAAATGGTATGGACTCCATCCTGGTATCCTGTAGTATTAAAATAAAAATACCCGGACGCTCCATCTGCATTATTGTAACCTGGAAATAAATTCGCAATATCTTCCCTGTAAACATTGTATTCCGGATTTCCGACCTGGACACCATCAACCCAAACACTTATAGTAGAACCATCGATAGGAATAATATTAGGCTGCGGGGTTAACGCCCACCCAAATACCACATACTCTCTTCCGGATGCGGTTCCTCCCTGCGTTGGCGTATCGATTGCTCCAAAAGGCTTTACTGCATGTTCATTATCACAAATAATCGTTTTGGTGCCGAGGCTGACTTCCTGTCCATTTGAATCTGTAACAACAGCTTCCAATATAAATGTTCCATTTCCTCCATTTGGAAGAAAATTAGTCAATAACATATATCCCCATCCGGCTTTACTATTATTGGGGTAAGCGGGGAATGCACTTTGAACATCAGGCCTGGCGCCTTCCACAAAAACCGCATCCCCGATATAAACCCGTTCACCTTCATTGTAATAAAACAACTGGACATTCGCAACATCGATATCATCAAGCGCCCATCCTGTTACAGGGATACTACTACAAACGTTTGAATTATCTGCGGGTGTATCGAAACTGCCAAACGGAGGATCGTCCTGACCTTCTTCCTTTACTGTAAATGTTACTGCTACAGTCTGGGGAGAAT
>Ga0209340_1002204_pt1 | contig 11799 bp, 9 predicted proteins | sample EPASupsiteSAE323_FD_187266 | JGI IMG/M metagenome (GOLD analysis project Ga0209340, IMG submission 187266) | Bioremediated contaminated groundwater from EPA Superfund site, New Mexico - Sample SAE3-23 (SPAdes) (version 2) | ecosystem: Environmental > Aquatic > Deep subsurface > Groundwater >... | reverse complement strand
GGGCTTCCCGCTCCGATAGGGGGGAGCTGTGCATCGTCGCCGACGATAATGACGGTTGCGGAACGCTCAATTTTCGCCATGAGACGTGCAAAGAGGGTTGAATTGATCATAGAGGCCTCATCAATCAAAATCACCTGATAAGGAAGAGTGTCGTGAGATTCGAATTTGACCAGCAGGCTTTGGATCGTCGCACTTTGATAGCCGCTGCGTTCACGAATGCGCTGAGATGCGATACCGCTCAGGGCACACGTCATGATAAGACTTGCTTCATGACGTGTTGCCAAAAGATCAAGTAGCGCTTTGGCGGTCGTACTTTTTCCCGTCCCCGCATATCCGACAAGAAAAATCAATCCGCTCCCCTGATTGATCAGTTCCAGTGCACTAAGCTGCTGTTCTCCAAGAGTCAGCGAATGGGTTTTTAAGAACGATTCCAGATCATCGGTTAAGGGGTCATTCTTAGTTTTTCCCCGTCGTTTGAATTCGTTTAATAAAAGCAATTCGGCCTCATAAATGCGGGTAGGGGAGAGTTTCGCACTAGGTAGGAGCGTGATGCTCCCTTCCCGGAGACGATCTTCCAGAGCTTCGCCGTATTTGGAATGTTCTCCAAGGGATACGAGCAGATCGAGTTTGTTAAACAGTGCCCCCCGCTCGATACAGCTGTTTCCTTCCTGTTCGCAGTATTCGCTGAGAGTATATTCCATCGCCGCTTGGATACGACGTTCGTCATCGCTTTGTAATCCCATATTCAAAGCTATCTCATCGGCTTTTTTAAATCCGATGCCGTTGATACGCATCAATCCGTAGGGATTATGTTTGATCGCTTCGATGGGATCTTTGACCTCTTTCATCGCCCCTGCTATAAGCCGCAATAATGCGGGGGTAACGCCGAAAGGGGCTAGAAACTCTCCGAGCAGACGCATTGAACGAAATTGTTTCCATCCGTCCGAGAGCTTAAGGAGGCGTTTCTCATTCATCCCTTTAATCTCCATAAGACGTTCGATATCGTTGTCCAAAATATCGATGAGCCCGTCGGTACCGTATTTCTCGATCAATTCGGCTGTAAGCTTTTTGGTAAATCCCTTGACGACACGATTAAGAAAAAAGAAGAGTTCGTTTTGGTTAACGATCAGTGTATGGGCTTTAAATGTCCGCCCGTGTTGGCGATGCTCTTCCCATGAGCCTTTGAGAGTGACTGCGGCGTTTGCGAGATGATCGACGTCACTTTCGTAATAATGGGCGCTGATTTTATCGCCGCTTTTAAGGACGGCGATAAAAAAGCCGTTGTTTTGGTAGATGATTCGATCGATTTGGCCGATGAGTATTTGCATGAGGGGATTTTAGCGGAAATTTATGTGAAGAGTGGTTTTATGACACCTGAAGGTGTCATTGTTATGCTTTGACGCGGAGGTTTCTTGCCTCTTCTTGTGATTTATAGAGTTCCGCACACCCTTTGGCCAACTCTCGAATTTTGAGGATATAGTTTGCCCGTTCGGTGACCGAGATCGCTTTGCGCGCATCGAGAGTATTAAACGTGTGAGACGCCATCATGCACAGATCGTATGCCGGAAGGGGAAGCTCGGCGTCAAGGCAGCGTTTGCATTCGGCTGCTTTGGCTTCGAACTCGGCAAAGAGCATCGCCGTATCGGCGATTTCAAAGTTGTATTTTGAAAATTCGATTTCCCCTTCTTTGTGGATATCGCGATAGAGGGTTTTGCCAAATTTATTTTCACTCCACACGATATCAAATACGGTATCGACCCCTTGCAGGTACATTGCAAGACGTTCTGTTCCGTAGGTAATTTCGACGGCAACGGGATCACAGCTGACGCCGCCGACCTGCTGAAAATAGGTAAACTGGGTCACTTCCATCCCGTTTAGCCATACTTCCCATCCCAGCCCCCAGGCACCGAGTGTCGGAGATTCCCAGTTGTCTTCGACAAAACGGATATCGTGGTCTTTGAGATTGAGCCCCAAGTATTCGAGACTTTTGAGATAGAGCTCTTGAATATTTTCAGGGCTCGGTTTAATGAGCACCTGAAACTGATAATAGCTTCCCAAACGGTTTGGATTTTCACCGTAGCGGCCGTCTGTCGGACGACGGCTCGGTGCGACATAGGCGACCGACCACGGCTGTGAATCGAGTGAGCGGAGAAAGGTAGCAGGATGAAAGGTTCCCGCCCCCGCGGCTATATCGTAAGGCTGTACGATTGCGCACCCTTGATCATTCCAAAATTGTTGAAGTTTTAAAAGCATGTCACCAAACGTAATCATAACTGTCCCATCTAATAAATTGCGTTATTATACCAAAAAGCCTCATCCAAAGGGTTTCTTAAAGGAAAGCGTTTTATTATAAGAGGAATTAATAGAGGAAAAAAATGAAGCACTATTTTATTTTGTTATTTTTATGCTTCACGGCTCTTTATGCTCAGCCCACGATGGAGAAAGTTTCCGTCAAATTGCAGTGGGCGGATCAGTTTCAATTCGCCGGATATTATATTGCCAAAGAGAAAGGGTTTTACAAAGATGCCGGGCTGGATGTCACCATTCAAAAGTTCGACCCCAAAAAACTTGCCGTTGATGAGGTCATATCCGGAAGAAGCACCTATGGAATCGGACGTTCTTCACTCTTGGTCGATCGGATGGAAGGGAAAGATATTATTGCTTTAGCCGCAATTTTCCAAAGTTCTCCCTTTGTTCTTCTCTCTAAAAAGTCTGCCGATATTCAAACTCCGCATGATTTGATCGGCAAGCGGATCATGATGACCAAAGATTTCCAGGATACGATTACGATTCGCGCCATGCTCAATTCGCAAAATATCGGAATAGATAAAATCAAATTATTGGAACACAGTTATAATCCCCTTGATATCGCCAACGGCAAAACCGACGTAATGGCCTGTTATATTTCCAATGAGCCGTTTCTTCTCAAAGAACACGGGATTGAGACGAATGCCATTAATCCCGAAGCGTATGGATTTGATTTTTACAGCGATATTTTGTTTACGTCAGAAACTGAAGTCCGTAATCACCCCAAACGGGTACGCGCATTTGTGGATGCGACATTAAAAGGGTGGGAATACGCTTTTGAACACATACCTGAAACGGCACAGCTGATACGTGAACGTTACAATGCTCAAAACAAATCGTTGGAGAGTCTCATTTATGAGGGGCAGGTGCTAAAAGAGTTGGCGTATCGCGGTAACAGCCCGTTGGGTTCGATGGCAGTTGATAAATTTTATCGAATATCGGATATTTACCGGGTTATGGGATTGCCTCAAAACGACAAACGTCTGGAGGGATTCGTGTATGAAGATAATTCACGCCAAACGGTACCCATGAGGGTTGACGAACGTTCATTTCTCCATATGAACACTATCCGCTACACTTCGACAGCGGCATGGCCCCCTTTTAATTTTAGTACAGAAAGCAACGGTACGAAGCTTCAGGGGATTGCGATTGATTTTTGGAAATTGATCGTAGAACGAACCGGTATGAAGATTTCATATATTTCTTCGCCGACATGGGCAGCCGTTTTGGATGCGATTAAAACCAAATCGGCCGATATTACATTAGGCACATCTCTCTCGAAAGACAAAGAGACATATGCTCTGTTTTCCAAACCGTACGCCTCTTTTCCGAATGTCATCGTCACTAATAAAACTATCGATTTTCTTCCAGGGTTAGAGGCGCTTAATGGGAAGCGGGTAGCCATCGGCAAAGGGTATAGCGTTGAGGAAGCGATTGTATCGAAATATCCGAATATAACCATTGTCAGCACAGAAGATACACGTGAAGCCCTGAAATTGCTAAGTTCGGATCGCGTCGACGCTGTCGTTGATATCCTCCCCGTTGTTGCTTATCTCATCAATGCCGATCATCATATCGATCTAAAAATTTCGGGGACAACGGAGTTCACGTTTGATGTTCGTATGATGATACGAAATGACTATCCGGAACTCAAATCGATAGTTGATAAAGCGATCGATTCGATTACGCCGGCGGAACGCCAGAGAATTTTGAACCGCTATATTGCGATTACCTATGAAGATCGGGTTGATTATGGATGGGTATACGGTATTACAGTGGGCGCTTTATTCATAATTTCCATTTTTATCTATCGGCAGTTTGAGATGGGGAAATATCATAAACGGCTTTTGAAAATGGCCACGACCGATCCATTGACAGGGCTGGTAAACCGAATCCGTCTGGATGAAAAATTAGCCGAATGTCATCAGTTTTATCAGCGTACGGGGCGCCATTTTTCGGTCATTATTATTGACTTGGATTATTTTAAACGGGTGAATGATACCTACGGCCATTTGATCGGGGATAAAACATTGGTCAATATTTCCAAAATATTGAGTGACAATATCCGCAGTATCGATATGGTGGGACGATGGGGGGGTGAAGAGTTTATGATTATTTGTCCCGAAACAACTAGCGAGGGGGGAAAACAGCTGGCCGAAAAAATTCAATCGGTCATTGAACGCTATGATTTTCCTTATATTCACACGATGACATGCAGTTTCGGGATCAGTGAAAGCCGGGAAGGGGATCGTATCGAAAACGTCGTGGGACGCGCCGATAGTGCTTTGTACCGTGCAAAAGAAGAGGGGCGGAACCGAGTTTGTCTGGCTTAGGAGAATTTACAGACGATATCTCCTATTTCACGATTTAGTGAGCGCGCGACGACAGAGCATTTGACTTTCAGTAAAAAACAGATTTTATTCCGTTGTTGAGGCGTCATGCACTCATAATTTCCCATCCCTTTGGCTAACACGATGTCCGCGGTATCAAACACTCTTTTTGCTTCTTGCGAGGCGAGGTCGTAGACAAATCCGGGCGTAGGAACACCGCTGTCCATCAGAGAGCAAATTTTATCGATTCCCGCTTCGCCGGCTTCGCTTAATGTCACATCGTTGATGATCGGATTTCCCCGAACCGCATAGGTGATTGAGAGTTGTGGATAAAGGTTTTGGAGCGACTCGATGGTGAGTGCATCGAAGATATGTTCTCCCGCATTGTCACCGATATAAAGCAGTGTATTCGCACTATCGAGGGCGTGTCGCAACGCCTCGGAATCATCATGTCCAAACGGTATGGTGAATACGGAAGAGATGGCGTCATGAAGATCGAAACTGACCTCTGCGGCGAGATCGATAACATTACCTACTACCGCCGTTTTTAAGCAAGCTATGAACGGATCATCGCTTTTTTGGATGGTTTCTTTCAAAAAAGGAATATAGGTTTGAGCTTGAAGAGTCGCATGTTGTTTTTGCTCTTTGTATAAATCATCCGTTCGGGCAAACTCCGCCATTTGCTCATACAGCGGCGCAGCGACTACGGGAGGCGAAAGGGTGAAATCGGCATTTTGAAGTGCAGTTTCGACGTGGTTGACAATTTTTTCTTTAAGCGCTGCATCGGCATGAATTGCCTCACAAACTCGGTGACTTTGGGCAACGATGCACCCGATACATTCTTGCTGTATGGTCATTGTGATGCGTGATCGTCGATGACTTTGCCCCACATCAGTTTATATTTACGGCGCATGAATTCAACTTCCTGTTGCGAAAGTTTGAGCTGTTCGGTAAGGGTGGCAATGGTATTTCGATCTTCTTCGTAAAGCTCTTGAAGTGATGCAAGGGCTTCTTTGAGAAATGCGTTCTCATTTTTGATCGATTCAATGGTCTCTTCTTTGGCAACAAGCACTTTTTCATGAAGGTTGATAATGGTGCCGATTGTTTTTTCAACAAAATTAGCACCCAGTGTGACATCCGCTTCCGATGCACTGAGCTCTTGCAAGGTTGCGGGGACGATACCTTCCATCCCTTGACCGGGATCGATGATAACTTCTCCGTCTTCGATGAGAGTAGTGAGCTTTCCACGTACGATTAAGGCTTCAACAGCACTGCGATCCATGTTTGTCATTTGAGCGTAGTCATCAATACTCATCCACCCTTGCATCTTCCACCGCCTTCAAATTTTAAACATTATAGCAAAACTTATAAAATTGTCTCAATTTCCAGTGAATCCATTTCCACTTTTTTTGCTTTTGCGATACGGTCCTCTTGGAGCTTCATACTTAGCTCTTCATTGTTCAATGCAAGGATTTGCATTGCAAGATAGGCAGAATTGATCGCTCCGGCTTTACCGATGGCGACGGTTGCGACCGGCATACCCGCGGGCATCTGTACGGTAGAGAGGAGTGCATCGATACCGTTGAGGGCGGATGCACTCATCGGGACACCGATGATCGGTTTGACGGTTTTAGAGGATAATACACCCGCCAAATGTGCCGCCATTCCGGCTGCCGCGATAAAGACCTGCGCCCCTTTGGCTTCGGCTTTTGCAATATAGTCTTTGGTACGTTCCGGACTTCGGTGAGCTGATGAGATGATCAGTTCATATTGAACACCAAACTCTTCAAGCGTTTGTGAACACGATTTCATAACATCGAAATCGCTTTTGCTCCCCATAATGATTGATACGAATTTCATACATTGTCTCCTGTGGTTTGGTTAAGATTGAAAAAAGCGCATACATGCGCATGAGTTCTCTGTTGAAAAGAACTAAGCGTTAGCCAGCCCGGAGGGAATTTGCTCCTTGGGTGTATCACATTTAACCGTTCCCATGTCCTCGGTGGCAGGGATACGGAAAAAAGTAAATGCCGGCAGCGCAGCGGGCAGTTTAAAGCGGTTAAGATTTCCGCTGTGGACCTGATCCCATACTTTGCCGTTTTCAGCAAGAAGCTGTTTAAATGCAATGGTCCATTGTCCTTCAATGTTACGGATAGTCCCAATATCGTTATCCACCTCCGTAAGCACCGATTCATCGGGTGTTAGGATCTCCATTATATCTTCGGGGAAAGTTTTATATTTACACTCAAAAAACAGACCGTCTTCATCGACAATCCCGCTTACCTGGTGTGTCCCCATCATCATTGAAAAATCGAGATTTTGAGTGTCGTTTTTTTCGAAAGGGCGGTTAATGAGATAGGCATCGGTAAAACCGCGGTTTTGCATTGTGTTCAATTCCCGCTGATAAACTTCGCCGTCAAACTTACCCTCATAATAATCATCGATGGCACGGCGGTAGACTTTTGCGGTCACCGCGGCATAGTAAGGGGCTTTGGTGCGCCCTTCGATTTTAAGTGAATCGATGCACCCCGCATCCAAAATCTCTTTGATATGGGATGCTAGATTGAGGTCTTTGGAATTCATGATGTAGGTTCCGATCCCCTCATCCTCAACGAGTTTGAACAGAGTCCCCGTTTCAGGATTGGCGGCATACATCTCATACGGAAATCGGCAGTCGTTGGCACAGCTTCCGCGGTTCGGGACGCGTCCGCTTTGCAGAGTCGAGATAAGACAGCGTCCGCTGTAGGCAAAACACATCGATCCGTGGACAAATACTTCGATCTCCAGATCGGGAAGCTCTTTTTTGATCTCTTTGAGGTCTTTGAGCGAAATCTCCCGTGCGGCAATAATACGGCGTGCACCCATGTCGTAATAGACTTGCGCATCGAGGACGTTCATAACATTGGCTTGCGTCGAGAGATGCAGTGGAATATGGGGGGCAATTTGGTGAGCGAGTTTAAGGACACCCGGTGTTGCCACGATAAACGCATCGGGTTGTAAAGATGCCATCGTCGCGATATGTTCTTTGAGAAGTTTCAGTTGCGAGTTGAAGGGAAAACCGTTGATGGTAACGTAGACTTTTCGCCCTCGTGCGTGAGCGTAGTCGATCCCTTCTTTAAAGCTCTCCAGATCGAACTCTTTGCCTGAGCGGATACGGAGCGAAAAATGGCTTACGCCGCCGTAGACGGCATCAGCGCCGTAGTCGATGGCGATTTTGAGTTTTTCAAGATTTCCCGCAGGCGAGAGAAGTTCGACTTTTTTCAAAGAGAGTTGCTCGATTCTTTATAATATTTTAGGGAATTTTAGCGTAAAAAAGGTGTGGATTAAATGAAGTAAATTTTCTTTCTTTTCTTTTTCATAAGAAAAGAAGCAAAAGAAAATCGTCTCTCCAGTAAACCGCTCACGCATCACTTCGCACTTCTGCGGTGAGCGTGGCTATCTGGATACTTGAGAGACAGTAGTTTGATATCTATTTTTGCCCGAATGAAGCCAGCAACGCTTCAATGTCTTCACTGCTTACAACATCTTCAGTCGTACTGTCACCCGGAAGATGGACGGCAGAAGAGACACGTTTGCTGTCATCGATTTTTCCTGAGAACAGATGATTCATATAGGTTGAAAGTGCACGCATAACATTAATGACCCGCTCGATTTTTTGGCGGTGGATATCTTGGTATTGCATGATATCCATAATATTCATGATCGTATCTCCGCCGTTTTGAAGCATATCAAGGAGATCTTTAAGTCCTTGAGCGGCTTTTTTATTTTCGGCTAATTGTGTTTTGAACGCTTCAATGTGAGGAAATTTTGCACTTAGCGTTGTAAAAAGTTCTATATTACTTTGACTGATCGCCTGAAGGGATTTAACATCTTTTTCCCCTTTACCCAAATCATTGCTGATTCCTTCGATAAGATCAAAGATTTCGGTCGCTTTTTGTTCACTCTCTTTAGTAACATCATCCAATTGATGAACCATTTTGTTATCATCGGTCGGAGGCGGCGGCGGCCAGCTGTGCATGGCGGAAACTCGGTATTTATCCGGATTCAGTTCATTGTAAGGATCTTCACCGGCAGACTCGTCTGAAGTTGCGGGAGTTTCATTCACTTCTACTTCTTCTTCGTACCCCCCCTCCAAATCTATGTCACCATTCATTAGCGCATCTAACTCTTCTTGCGTCATGATCTCTATCCTCAAACGATTTAAAATTGCACTATAATAACATTAAAACCATTATTTTTCTTAGGGTGTATTCATGAAAGTCGATCTTCATAACCATACGGTACTGTGTAACCATGCTACGGGAACGGTTGCAGAGTATGTCGAAGCTGCCATTGGGTGTAAAACCGAGTATTTCGGATTTTCCGATCATGCACCGATGCACTTTGACCCGAAATACCGTATGCACTTTGATCAGATGGCGGTGTACGAGTCGTGGATTAAAAAGGCGCAAGAACGTTATGCTAAAGATATTACCGTCTTATTGGGGTATGAGATCGATTATCTTCCGGGATACATGGATGAGAGCGTTTGGGGGCGAAAGTGTGATTATTTAATCGGAAGCGTCCATTTTATCGATGATTGGGGATTTGATAATCCGGAGTTTATCGGACGCTATGAAGGGGCGGATATTGATGACATTTACCGACGCTATTTCGCTCTCATTGAAACAATGGCTAGCAGCGGAAAATTTGATATCGTAGGTCATCTGGATTTACTCAAAGTCTTCAAATTCTTGCCGACTAAAGATATACGGATATTGGCGGAAGGGGCGTTAAAAGCGATCAAAAAAGCAAATATGACAATAGAAATCAATGTTTCCGGGTATCGCAAACCGATTGAAGAAGCGTATCCGTCTCCTCTTTTGTTAGAGTCAATTTCCGAATTGGAAATTCCGATTACGTTCGGTTCGGATGCCCATTGCAAAGAGCAGGTAGGGATGTTCAGCAATGAGATTGAAGCATTGGCACGTTCGGTCGGATATAGTCAATGTGCACTCTATCGAGAGAGGGATCGGGAAATGATTAAATTTTAATCATGCAAAATATTTTAGATAACGTTAACTTTTGCTATACTGCGATACTTTAATTATTTTCAGGAGATTCGCATGGGTAAATTCGTAAACAGTGTCGACGAGTTTTTCAGTTTTTGTAAAGAGAATGACGTTCAGTTCGTTGATTTTCGCTTCACCGATATGAAAGGGACATGGCATCACGTTAGCTACCGTATGAGCGCCGTTAATGCGGGCCATTTTGAAAACGGTCTTCCGTTTGACGGATCATCAATCGATGCTTGGCAGCCGATTAACCGTTCAGATATGCTTCTTAAACCGGATGCTCCATCAGCATTTATGGATCCTTTTACTGCTGACCCGACCATTATCGTATTCTGTGATGTTTATGACATTTACAAAGGTCAAGCGTATGAAAAATGCCCGCGTTCAATCGCTAAAAAAGCGCTTGAACACCTTGCAAATGCCGGTGTAGGTGATGTTGCTTATTTCGGACCTGAAAATGAATTTTTCGTATTCGACGATGTAAAAATCCGCGATGAAGTAAACTGCTCTTACTATGAGGTTGATACTGAAGAGGGTGCATGGAATGATGGAAAAGATTTCAAAGACGGATTCAACACAGGTCACCGTCCACGTACAAAAGGTGGTTACTTCCCGGTAGCGCCGATCGATACAATGGTTGATCTTCGTGCAGAGATGATGTTGGTATTGGAGCAAGTAGGTCTTGAAGTCGTACTTGGTCACCACGAAGTTGCACAAGGTCAAGGTGAAATCGGTGTTGTATTCGGAACATTGGTTGAAGCGGCTGACAACGTACAAAAACTTAAATACGTTATCAAAATGGTTGCTCACCTTAACGGCAAAACAGTTACATTCATGCCTAAACCGCTTTACGGAGATAACGGAAACGGTATGCACGTTCACCAATCTATCTGGAAAGACGGTAAAAACACATTCTACAAAGAGGGCGGTTACAGCAACTTGTCTGAAACAGCGCTTCACTATGTCGGCGGTATTTTCCAGCATGCACGTGCGGTTGCAGCGTTCACTAACCCGTCAACTAACTCATACAAACGTCTTATCCCTGGATTCGAAGCTCCGTCAATCTTGACGTATTCAAGCCAAAACCGTTCAGCTTCTTGCCGCGTTCCATACGGTGCGGGTGAAAAAGCGACACGTATCGAAATGCGTTTCCCGGATTCTACTTCATGCCCATACCTTGCATTTACTGCAATGTTGCTAGCAGGACTTGACGGTATCAAAAACAAAATGGTACCGGTTGGACCGATGGATGAAGATTTGTTCGAACTTTCTTTGAATGAAATCCGTGAAAAAGGTATTCCACAAATGCCACACACATTGCGCGGTGCGTTGGAAGCATTGATCCGTGATAACGATTTCTTGCAACCGGTTATGACTCCGGAATTTTTGGATACATACCAAAACTACAAATTTGAAACACAAGTCTGGCCTGACGAAGCTCGTCCTACTGCGTTCGAATTCAAATCTACTTACTCTTGTTAATCTTCCGTGCAGGGTGAAAACCCTGCACGCTTTTTCTTCACTTCATTTTTCTTAATTAAATTATTGTATTTTTCTTTTCTTTATCGCCAAGAAAAAGAAACAAAAGAAGCGCATCTCTTCGACAAATCGCTCACGCGACTATTGGCACTTCTGCCATCGCGCGTGGCTTTTAAGGATGTCGAAGAGATGTTTTATTATTTAAAACTCCCGTGATCCAACACATAGAGCCGTTCCGGAGGCAGCAGTGCCGAGAGGAACGAGCGTTCTTGGATCACGGTATGATCTTTTGGTACTTTTCTGACTAACCAGAAAAGTACATATCAAAAAGAGTATGAAGAGGAGAAGTTATGGAAGTTTTGGACCGGCAGCAGAGTAATCGAAATCACTATTACCGTCGGTATATTTTTGGAAGTTTTTGATGAAAAGTGCCGCTAGGTTATCGCGTTGCACAAGATACGCATCGCGATCCGCCCATGCATTACGAGGATTGAGGATTACAGGATCGATATCGCCGAGTGTTTTAGGGATATGGAAACCAAATGTATTCGTAGTGTCGAATTCACTCTCTTTGATAGAACCGTCTAAGATTGCGTTGATGCAAGCGCGGGTATCTTTGATACTCATCC
>Ga0209340_1002200_pt1 | contig 11804 bp, 9 predicted proteins | sample EPASupsiteSAE323_FD_187266 | JGI IMG/M metagenome (GOLD analysis project Ga0209340, IMG submission 187266) | Bioremediated contaminated groundwater from EPA Superfund site, New Mexico - Sample SAE3-23 (SPAdes) (version 2) | ecosystem: Environmental > Aquatic > Deep subsurface > Groundwater >... | reverse complement strand
AAGACCTGTACGGGTTGTAATCGAGACCGAAGAAATGCGAGTTCAATTGAAAATAACCAAACGCGAGACTTTGCCGGGGAGACTTCGTCCATTTGTCGATTTAAAGGGGATGAAGCAGGCCGGTATCCGTGAATTAATGGACTGACAATGAGAGGGCAACAACAAATTATAGCAATGGGTGGTGGTGGATTTACTATGGAGCCTGGGAACTTCCTGCTTGATGATTATGTTTTGAAGCAATCCGGTGTAGAAAAGCCGCGGATATGTTTTCTTCCGACTGCGAGTGGTGATCATCCCGATTATATACGGATGTTTTATGATTTTTTCCAGACCCGTGCATGTTTTCCTACTCATTTATCGGTAATAGAACCTGCCACGGATGATTTTGAAACCTTTCTCCTTGACCAGGATATTATCTATGTGGGTGGAGGTCATACCGGACGTATGCTGGCGGTATGGAAAAGCTATAAAATCGATTCCATTCTGAAGAAAGCATGGATAAAAGGAATTTTGATTGCCGGAGTAAGTGCCGGGGCAGCGTGCTGGTTCGAGGAAGCGGTAACCGATTCCGTACCGGGGAAACTAACCCCTGAGAAATGCCTCGGGTTTCTTAAAGGAAGCTTTTGTGCGCATTATGATTCGGATAAACGGAGGCCTACTTTTCACAAATACATTCGCTCCGGTGAGACTCGGAGTGGATTCGGTGTAGAGAACTCAGTCGCTCTCCATTTCGTCGGACATGAAATCAAACGTGTGGTTGCTTCTGTTACCCGTGCGGATGCTTATTTTGTAAAAAAAGAAAACGATCATACCATCGAAAAAAGATTATTCACTCATTACCTGGGCGATACGGAATTTTAACCACTCTTTTAACTACCAAAAGTTTTTGCGGAGCTTTTTACAAAAAGCGACCCGCCGGAGGCATCAGGAGGATGGCAAAAGAATTAAATTTTTCTCAAGATCGTACCGCGTGATGATTCGTTTGATATAATCCAGCGTATCCTCTTGTGAGATGAAGTTTCGTTTTTCTTCCCGGGCAATCCGGTATTCATTCAAAAGAAAAGGATTCCGGTATAAATACTCCAGAGCAACCAGGTATTTCCCGAATTTTGTATTGCAGTTATTCAATTTATAATAGAGATGTTCCTTCTCAAGGATATAAAACAGTTCATCCATATTATATTCATCAAAGGCATCGGGGAACCTGACCCTGGCTTTTTGAATGGCATATCTGGCCATTTTAATGAAAAGTCCTTCGCCTTTAGCCAGGTTCAACCGGTTATCGGAAGTTGCTTGCAAAGAGTGTATTCTCCATGTTGCAAGATATTTGGGAACATGAACGGTGGAAATATAAGATGTTGCCCGCAAAACCCATTCATAATCTGCCATAGAACCGAAATCAAGAGAAAAGTCTCCGAATAGCCAGAACACAGCAGACCGGATTAATAATTGAGTGAGCGAGGTATATACCGTTATCCCAGAAAAATGAAGAAGTGAATCATGTGGGGCTTTGCGGATATGTTTTTGATGGATTAAATCCCCGAAATACCGGACAATAAAAAAAGTATCCCATAGTTTTTGGTTTGATTGTTGATTGTCTTCGTCGATAATCAGGAGGTTGCAGTGTGCAATACCGCATTTTGGATGTTCTTCCAGGGCATTAACCAGTTCTTCCAGGGCATTCGGTTCCATTGTATCGTCAGCCATTGCAAAATAATAATATTCCCCTTTCGCAATGCTTACCAGCCCATTCAAATTAAAGTAAATCCCGCGAATCGAATTCTGATAGATTTGAATCCTGCTGTCTTCTTTTGCATATTCCTGGAAAAATTCCCACGAACCGTCTGTTGAGCCACTGTCCAGGACAATCAATTCCCAATCGGTGAACGTCTGTTCCCGGATACTGCGCATCCGTTCATCCAGGTAAGGACGGCTATTTAAACTGGGCAACAGGATGGAGACTTTCGGGTATTTTGACCTGGTTTCCATTAATTATTAACCTCGGGAATATAATCCTTCAAACACTTATAAATTATTCATATAAAAAGAATTCAAACCTATAATTCGCTGTAGATTTTAGAGTTTACCAGGCTTTCCATGAAATAATCCCCGGTCAACTTTTGTTTAATCGGGAGATCTACCAGGTACCTGTGTGCTTGATAAACCAATTCGTGGTTTTCGGCTTTTTCCACTGCTTCTTCCAGCGTTGAAAAATAAAACGGGTAATCTTCGCCCAGGTATTCCACAACCGGTTCGATCCGGTTTACCAGCAAGGGAGTATTCCGTGCAATGCATTCGATTACCGTGTTATTGGCACTCGAATCATACAAATTGATAATGACAATATTCTCGGATAGTAATTTGTCATACTCGTTGTCCGGTAAAAAAGTAACAGATTGTGCTGTTTGATATACCGAGTCATTAAAATTTTCCTGTTTTAACAGTAGCTCTCTTTCTTTTTTTATTATTCCGTCGATATCGGCATGGGTTACGCGCAGGAAAATTTTCCGGTAGGTTCGAGTGGGGAGAAGAAAAATCGTGTGAATTTTACGAAGCCACCAGCCGACCTGGACGATTTTCTTATCTTTGTTAGCTTTGAATCTTTCCCAGGACCATTTTACTTCAGGTATTTCAGTTGGGAATAATAAATTTTCAACCGGGAAAGAGAATTTCGTTTCCAGGTTTTTCCGGTGATACGCCGAAAGTGTAAAGAGCCCTTTCAGGTATGGGAAACTTTGTTTCCATGCTTCGGAAGCAAAGATAGAATCGTTGGATTGTTCATGCTGGAACCATTCGGGGATATTCGGCGGGACATGGATAAACCCAATCCATGGCCTGAGATTGGGTTTAATCCCTTCCGGGTGCCAGCAAAAAGTTCTCTCGATAAAAGTATCCATCAGGATACCGTCCGGGGTATCGAGTTGACTTAAAAGTCGAAGCACATAAGGCCAACCGCTCCGATGCTGACCGTAAAATCCTTTGAGCTGGTTGGAAAGATCAACCTTTCTTACATACCTATCGACTTTTTTTCTTCTAAAGAAGGAGAGCATTTTCACCCTTCATTACTTTGTAAAAATAATTGTAATCTTTTTGGGAGCGCCGTCATCTACAGGTGAAAGGGCTTTATTCACTTTAATATAATAGCAGAAATCATTTGCTCCCCAGGGTTCGGTAGATATCGAGGTTATTTTGGTTTCTTTTGCGCCTGTGAAGATAGCCGTATCGCCAATATTAAACGGTTTTTTTTCGTTTTTTCCACCAACGAACATGAATGTATTGGTATCTTTCAAATGAATACCGTTTTTCCAGAGGTTATCCTGGTTAAATGCAGTAGCAGAGATGATGATACCTTTTTGGGTAAACGGGTGTGGGAATCCGTCGGCTACCGGGTCCATCTTTTTATCTATATTAACAAAAATACTCGAGTAATTTTTATATTCCAGTCGAGTCACGCTTTTAACCACAGCATCACCTATCGAGGGGAACGTTAAAATATTACCGACTTTTATCGGAGAGGGTTCAGTTTTTTCGATATTGATAAAGAACTGGTTCCCCAATTTGATATTAATCCCGTTTTTCCAGGTCGATTTGTCCGAATAATTGTAAGGTCTCACTCCGTTTAATTTTGGGGATTTCCTGGCAACAGGAGTTTTGATGACATCGCTAATTTTGGGAGCCGGGGCCGGGGCCTCTTCTTTCTTTTTTGAGCACCCGGGAATCATAATTAAAGATACCAGGAGTACAATCAAACAACTTCTATAAAGCATTTTTTCTTACCTCCTAACTGATTAGGGTATTGTATATTATATTCTTTAAAAAATCAACCCTACCGACAGACTACCGGTTTCTCAAATTTTAAATTTTTACATGGAAAAGACAAAGAGTGTTGACATTAAATCCCATTTCAGATAATAATTATTCATGAAAACAAAAACCATCATTCTAAGCTATTTACTTACCGTCTTGTTTGTTGGACTTTTTTTCCTTCCCGGGTTATTAAATGCGAAACCGGCAGCAGATCCCATCCCGGACAATACTATTTCTCGTATCCTTGAAATCGATAAAATATCCCATCTCGAACCTTCGTGGCTGCTCATCCCGGACAAAAATACCGCTCCCCGGACAATCAAAATGAAAGAAAGTATCAAGAACCGTGAATTCATTCTCCAGGCGTCTATGAAAGGAATGGATAATTTCTGTGGGACAAAAGTCCTCGGTACTCCGATGGATTTAAAAATTAAGCTCTATTCCCAGGGATTATCCGAGGTGGAAGTTTCCATGAAAGGATATGTCATAGATACCTTCGAGGTTGATGGTTCTTCAGGGACCGGCGTGGAAATCGACCGCACAATCCGGGTTACCACCACCACTACACCCGATGATTACACTGTTGAACTGAAAGTCAAAAATAAAGGATTTAAACCTTTCCGCACAACAAACTGGCCCCCGAGAAGAACAGAATTGGAAGAAGAAAACAGTTTCCTTACTATCCAGGAATCTTCGATTGCTTTTCCTGCTGCACTCAATACCCAGCTCAAGCTCAACGACTGGATTCTTTCAATGAAGATCGGGTATGCGCTTTTAAAACCCGACTTCAAACGGTATACCTTTATCGGTGCGCCATTTGAAATCCCGGATAAACGAAAGACTCCCAAAGGTCGTCTGGCTGCTCTTGAAAAAGCGTTGCAGCAATCTGTATTATGTCTCGAACCGGGAACTCTTTCCGCAGATCAACCCGGAAAAGTCATCGATGCAATAAACCGGTCTTACAAACTCGCAGAGCCTGTAAAGACTTTTGCAAAAGAGTTTAAGATTTTCCTGATCGGTAATGCACATATTGATATTGCATGGTTGTGGCGTATGCGTGAAACCGTCATGGTCGCACGTAATACTTACGATACCGTTATGAAGAACATGGACGAATTCCCTGAGCTTCATTATGGCCAGAGTCAGGCTGTTACCTATTATTGGATGGAAAAACAGTACCCCGAAATCTTTGAACGAATCAAACAGCGTATCAAAGAAGGAAAATGGGAAATCGTCGGTGGTATGTGGGTCGAACCGGATTGCAATCTTATTTCCGGGGAAAGCTGGGTTCGCCAGCTTATTTTTGGAAAACGTTATTTTAAATCCAGGTTTGGAATCGATGTGGATACAGGTTGGAATCCCGATTCATTCGGTTATAACTGGAATATGCCGCAGATTTATGCCAAAAGCGGTATAAAACGTTTTATTACACAGAAAATCTGGTGGAACGATACAACTGTATTCCCGCATTTTATTTTCTGGTGGCAGGGAGTCGATGGCACAAAGCTTCTCACGTATTTTCCTCCTGCTGCTTATGATACAGCCGTACGGTTTCCCCAGGATGTCGTGAACATTACCCGTTACGAAGCCACAACCGGGTATAAGAAAGCGCTTCTCCTTTATGGAATCGGCGATCACGGCGGCGGGCCCAACCGCGAAACCCTTAACCGCATCCGCAGTTACGGGAAACTCTATATCGCTCCCGAATTTATTCACTCCAAATCTATCGACTTCTTGAAAAACCTCGAAACCGATTTGAAAACCGATATCCCCACCTGGAATGATGAATTATATCTCGAATACCACCGCGGTACGTATACCACCCAGGCAAAAGTCAAAAAAAATAACCGCGAATCCGAATCTTTACTTTCAGCAGCAGAAAAATATTCTTCTATTGCTTTCATACTTGATAAATCTTATCCTTCCCAACTGCTCGAAGAGGCATGGAAAACAGTTTTGACAAATCAATTTCATGACATTCTCCCCGGTTCTTCTATCACTCCTGTTTATCGCGATGCACTGGAAGATTATGCAAAAGCACGCGAAAAAATAGAAAAAGCTACTATAAATTCAACCGCAAAGATTATTAATCAAATCGATACCTCAAAAGTCAACGGTTTTCCTGTTATTGTGATGAATTCTCTTTCATGGAAACGGACAGAAGTAGTTTCGGTCGATTTCCCTCTTGGACCCACCGAAATAGTTAAAGTACTTGATCCTTCAGGAAACCCAATACCGTTCGAGTTAAAAATAAAGGATCCCGAGCCAGGAGCAACCGTTCGATTTACAGCGTATGATATTCCTCCCATTGGGTATGCTGTTTATTCCATTGAAAAAAAGGAATCTACCGGAGGTGGAACCGAGAAAGTAGATGTGCCTGTCCCGGTCACTTCAGATGATTTCATTCAAATGGAGAATAAGTTTTTCGTGTTGAAAATAAATAAGAAGAGCGGGAATATTTCCAGTCTTATCGATAAGCGGTTGAATAAGGAGTTTATCCAGTCCGGCAAGGAAGGCAACGTTTTACAGGTACATGAAGACCGGCCCCAGAATTGGGATGCGTGGGATATCGGGTATACCGGCAGGAATTGGGAAATAAATAAAGCCGAATCCGTCGAACTTGTTGAAAATACCCCCATTCGTCAGGTGGTGAAGATTGAGAAAACATTTCTCGGTTTCACCAAAGGGCGGGAAGCACCTACCGAAACATTTCCGTCTTCGTTTTTCACCCAGTATATCACGTTGTACAGAGATATCGATCGCATCGATATTAAAACCGATGCCGATTGGTGGGAAGATCATTTGTTGTTAAAGGCAGCGTTTCCTGTTACTATTTCCAGTGATTTTGCCACGTATGAAATCCCGTTTGCGTCCATCAAGCGGACCACCAAATTTGAAACCCTGTGGGAGAAAGCGCGTTATGAAGTATCCGCACACCGCTGGGCCGATTTGTCCGATAATACTGCCGGTGTTTCGCTTTTGAATAATTGCAAGTATGGGTATGATATTCATGGGAATGTCATGAGGATAACCTTGCTCCGTTCTCCCACGTGGCCCGACCCCGGTGCCGATCGTGGGAAGCATACCTTCACGTATTCCATTTATACCCATCCCGGGACTGTCAATGACGGGAAAACCATCCAGCGCGGCCAGGAACTTAATATCCCGCTTTATACGGTTCTTACAGGGAACCGCCCCGGTGTGTTACCCACTTCGTACAGCTTTTTCGCCCTCGATTCCAAAAACGTCATTCTTGAAACCCTCAAAAAAGCCGAAGATGACAATTCGATTATCATTCGGATGTATGAATCCATGGGACAGGATTCCGCTACGCAGGTTGAGTTATTTAAGCAGCCTGTGAAAATATTTGAGACCGATTTAATGGAAAACACGTTAAAAGAACTCAGTGTTACCGGGAAAACCATTCCGTTGACCTTTAAGAAGTTTGAGATCAAGACATTGAAGGTAGTGTTTTAAATAATTATAGTAGGGGCCGGGCATGCCCGGCCCTTATTAATGATGCCTCCGGCGGCCAGGAACCTTTTCGAGAAAGAGAACTGCGTACCCTCGGTTCCTGGACCTCCAAAAGCTTTTGATTATTGATAGGTTTGGTATTCGGAGAAGATGAAGGAGGTAGAAGTAAACGATACTTCCCTTCATCTTTTTTTATTTGAATCTATCAACTGTGTCTGAATAAGATATTGTATAATCTCTGTCAGAGTATCAATTAAATTAAAGTCCATCTTACACAATAAATACTTCCCTTTAAGGGATGGTACTGAACTTAGGGGACCTGCCGGCAAAAAGGTTCTAATGCTAGAATGTGTGAAATCAGATCGAATTTTATAAAGTTTATCCGCTAATTTCTTTATCTTCTCCCTCTGATTAAGCTCATTCCAAGCCGTTAAACTATCTTTACGAATTTCGCCTCTCTCTACACTGACAAAAATTAGCGACTCGATGAGTTTATCTTGTAATTTTTCAGATAAATTATCTGTGAATGCTTCTTTAAATCGTTTAGACAACCCATACTTAGCCTTATATTCCTCGTTGAGGTTTTTCAACTCTACCCTAACAGAGGATTCATCATTCTTTTGGGCTAATAGTTCAGCTTTTTCTGATAGCCATTCAAAAGGCTCCTTATAATCCAGCACCTTGATAGTATCCACACAAGTTATTAATAAATAAAAAACCAGGGCTTCTATATCAAATTGAGCCCCTGCTAAATCATGCCCATTCAGAATAAATCGATAATCGGTTGTTACATTAGATTTTTCATCATCAATCCGTTCTATCTTCTTCACTGATTCAGTATTTTTATAAATAAATCGCCAAAGCAGTAAGAGGTGATCAATGAATTCGAGGCGTTCAGCAAGCACAGTAAGTTTATCTTTGATTTTTTTTTCAAGACCATTAAATTCATCTTGTGTATATTGCACACCACAATATTTTTTAACATCTTCCCAAATATTAGGAGTAGCAACTATTGGTGGTGCGAGCCAAATTTCATTTTCCGCGGTTATCATTTATTTGCCTTCAACTCAATGTAAAAAACATCCTATTGTAACTCACCCATTATATGAACGGGATAATTGGTAAAAATCCGATCATTTGTAATTATTGGCATCTCTTCAACTATTGCCTGCGCAATAATCAGTCGGTCAAACGGATCACTGTGATGAAAAGGCATATTCAGTAATGATTTCAAATGCTTAAAATCAAAATCCAATATCAAGAAATTGTTCTCTTCCAGGTATAATTCCAATTCATCAAAAGAAATTCCTATCTCCAATTTCCCAAGACTAATTTTTACTGCCATCTCCCAAAGGCTTGCTTTGCTCACAAATATTGTATTCTCCTGGTCTGAGATAACTGATATGGCTTCCCTACCAAGCTTTTTACACCCGGTAATGTACCATATCAAAGCGTGGGTATCGATCAGACATATCATTTCATGTATTCCCTGAATTCAGACAACGGGGCATTAAAATCGTCCGTAACATGAATAAATATATGCTTCCCACTTCCGAACGATCTCTTCCCACGGTGTACATTCGAATGCGCCTGCTTCATCTTTATTATCTCATCGATAGCAGAAGCATTCTTTAATTTCAATATCCATTCGATCAATTCTAATTTTTTTTCTTCAACACTCATTGGAATAACCTCTTGTCTATTAATCATACATCAAAATCCTACCGATTTCAATAAAAATATTTTCAAAAATCCGGGGGCGGTGCGTGTAGTATGATCCCTTATTGAACCGCCCTTGCTTTTATTTCCCGGGGGATGGATTAATCTTTTCCAGGACAAATTTTTTAAAGGTATTGCGTTCCTCTTTGGTAAAGTGGAACAGGACATTTCTCTCTTTTTTCTTCAAATGCCGGATACCGATATCCAGGAATTTCAAAGGCATTATCATGGATTCGTTTTCTTTAAACATCTCGGTGAGAATAGCCTGGATAAATTCAAAACGTTGCGTATCGATTTTCTCGTGCTGCACCAGGATTTCAAATAGAGACTGGGGAACTGCCTTAAAGAATTGATCGCTGCATTTGTATGTGCCAATCAATTCAAGGACTTCTTTTAGATATAAGGAGATATTTTGGTGTGAGCCATGAATAAAAAGAGTTGTAAGCTCCTCTTCAAATGACTGTATAATTAAATCATTATTTTTTGCTATTTCAAGTATTTTAAATTGTTCAAACTTTCCAGGGAAATAGTACGTTGAGGCTTCTGTTAAAGAAAGTATATCCTGGCCAGAACCTGAGGATATTAGAGATGGTTCGATATTGGGATGTTTACGGGAGTACATGTATTTCTTTTTAATTTCCTCAAACGAATACAGGTTCCCCAGGAAATCGATAAACAGTTTTATCGGCCCTCCCCTGTTTTCTTTTACTTCATAACAGATTCTCAATAAAGGTTCTGACAATTCATAATAAGTTTCTCTACCCCCGGAGTAAGCTTCCACATATTTCAATCTTACCAGGTTTGACATTTGTTTCGAGAGGGTATTGGGGTCGATAAAGCAATTCCTGGCAATATCCTTTCCCGTAGATGCTTCTCGAACCTGGCATAAGTACTGCACAATCTTTTGCTGCTGAGAAGCCAAAAGGTCCATCATGTTTTGATAAAATGGAATAAGATCATTAACGGTTTTCATAAACGATTCCGAAAGCTTACCGATATAATCCGTTTTCAAGAATTTGTAGAAAGTAACCAGCAGCCTGTGATTCCCGCCTATTAGGTCATAAATCGCACTTATCCTGCTTTTGCCATCACCGTTTTCAAGGAAGTTCGACAGGTCCGTATTTCCATCCACTTCGGCAATGGATTTTAAAAATCCCATAGCTTCTTCGAGAGTGAGTTTGCGCATGTGGGAAATTTTAAAAAAATTATGAAAGGGTTTGTCTTCGCTTTCGATGTCTTGAAATAATGCCTGGCTGGATGCCATAATTGTAATCGATGAATTCTGTTGTATTAAATCCCTGAACTTTGCCTGCCCCTCTTTGCCGAACCCCTGCTTCTCATTAAAAATACTATCTAAATTTTCCACGATAATCAATAATGTTTTACCTTGAAAATAATTCAATAATACATGGGAAGCAATTTTCTCCCGGTCAGCCGGGGGTGTGTCTTTTAATTTTTCGATTTCCCCCTCCAGGTAACTAGCCTTTTCAGGTGACCACCGGATAAATGACCGCAATATCCTGATAATCCAATCCAGGAAAGTTGCCACTCCATACTCTTCTTCGATCAAATAGGCAATCTCAAGTTTGTCTTTTAAATCTGCTCTTTTGTTTAACCTGTCATGCAATACTCTGAGAACATGGGTTTTTCCACTCCCTCTCGGTCCGATAATAAGCCGTTGATGTTTATTTCCGCTTTTTATACTATCGAGAACCAATTCCTCCAGGTTATCAACCAGGTCTTTTCTACCGGTGAGCGTTCTTTCAAGTAATTCCGGGTTGGTGCTGCCCGGTATGAATGATAGCAAATAGTTTACCCCTTTACTACTCATGATTTACCCCTTGTTGACACTCCACCATTTTCTCAAAATAGAGTACCTGAATTTATAATTTCTTTGTTTATTTTTTAGAATCCTTACCAGGTAGTGGTCGCTCCATAGTAATTCCAATGTTTCTTTGATTCGCTCTTCATCGAAATCGTACTTTTCTTTTAGTATATTGATAATGGAGCTTTCTTCCCAATAATTATCTTTTTGGGATAACCTGGCCAATAGAGGTAAAGCAATTTCCTTGCTTTTTTCGTCGTAGTATGTTTCTATCCGGTCGAAATAATGCCTGAAATAGCCTTCATCCATTGGATCATTCAGGAGGTAATCGATTGATTTATCAACAAGTCGCCTGGAAATGACATGCTCGTTCGAGTCATAGATGCGTTGAAAAACATGCTGGATATAAAAAGGAAGTCGATCTGTTTTTCGGCAGATATAACCGAAGATTTCCTTTTTCCCGGTATTTTCTTCGAAATTAAAATCCCCGTCTTCTACCAGTTTATCGCACAATTCAAAGGCTCCATCCTCATTCATCCCGGTGATTGGAATTATTTTCATATTATTGATCGGGTCAGAGTTATATCCATGTTCTTTCTTCAGATCTTTTATTACCAGTTGAATGCCGATTGAACCGCAAAAAATAAAAGAAATTTTTTTTGACCCTTCAAATTTATTTCGTAATCCCCGCAGTGTATCAAGAAAATCCATACATGCTTGCGGCCCCAGGTCTTTTGCATTTTTGAATTTGGTCAACATAAGGGGGATTTCATCAAACATTAATAATACCTTGTTCCCGGATTCTGCGATGTCCTCGGTCATGGATTCCAGGAGGGGTTTCCAATTTTCCATTATATGGGGCAATTTCCAGCTACCGATTTCCTTTCCACCAACATATTTGGAATAAAACTTTTTCAAATGATGAAATTTGACTTTCAGCAGGCTTTTTTTCAAGAGTTCTTCATAAAGGCCTTCAACA
>Ga0209340_1002197_pt1 | contig 11808 bp, 11 predicted proteins | sample EPASupsiteSAE323_FD_187266 | JGI IMG/M metagenome (GOLD analysis project Ga0209340, IMG submission 187266) | Bioremediated contaminated groundwater from EPA Superfund site, New Mexico - Sample SAE3-23 (SPAdes) (version 2) | ecosystem: Environmental > Aquatic > Deep subsurface > Groundwater >... | reverse complement strand
CCTACTCTTTGAGCCTCTGCAATAACGTGCAATGCTACTGTTGTTTTACCGGATGATTCAGGCCCAAAGACTTCTACTATTCTTCCTCTAGGCATTCCTCCAACTCCCAAAGCTATATCAAGGCTAAGCGCTCCTGTTGAGACAACTTCAACATTTAAATGCGTGCTTTCCCCCAGTTTCATTATGGAACCCTTTCCAAATTGTTTCTCAATCTGGCTCATAGCCATTTCAATGGCTTTCTTTCTTTCTGTAATCATTCCAGCATCCACAAAAAACACCATCCTCTAACAAATAATATTTAGTCTGTAGTATTAAACATATGCGAACATATGTTCCTTGTTTATTATATATTAATTATTTATGCTGGTCAATTGGTTATTGAAAATTTTTTTGTGTTTTTTCAAAGGTGTATCTAATAACACTTTTGACTACAAGCCATGGACTAAATTTTCCCCGTCCCCATCCTTACAAGATATACTTCCCAGCTTCTGGTGCCTAATGCATAAGCAAACTTTTTATTGAAAACCGCAAAATCAAACCTGTTTTTTCCTTTTACAGCATTTCCAGTATCCATTGCAGTTACATATCCTATTCCCTTGACGTAAAATTCTGTACCAATCGGCCAATACCTTGTATCAACAGCAATTGTTGTTCCAGGAATTATAGGTTTGCCAGAAAATGTGATTCCTTTATTGTTTCCACATTCTGAAGCACTTGGAGTATACGCTGTTCCTTTGAACTTTCCTATATACTTCCATCTCTCATGCATAGAACGAGAAGTTATAACCTGTGGTCTAGTATAATTTTGAGGTTTGATTCCAGCCATTGCAGCTATTTTTAACGAGTTTTGAAGGCTTACATTATCTGCAGAAATGTTTTTATTAATCTTTTTTAAATAATCATTTTCGTTCAATAATTTATTTATTTTCTTAATTGATTCTTGATGAACCTGAGGGCTAATTACATCGTTAGTTTTACTAACATTCAGTTTTTCAGTCGTTTGTAATTGAACTTGCTTTTTCTTCATTTCCTCAATCTGATATGCTAGCAACCCACAAGTGCTATAAGTCTTAATGTTGTTTAGTATCAATAGTACAACGCATAAAGTCATTACAATTATAAGAATTAAGCTTTTTATGCTGTTTTTCTTTAAGTTTTTTACTGTTCTCCTGTATTTTGCTTTTACAGGTTTATCATTTTTACTGCTCATAAATCCCTCCAAATATTTTATGTTTTGTTAACATAATATGTATTAACAAAATATAAAATTATTACTGATTCTTGTACATTTTTAAGTATTGACAATAATTTAACATTTAAAACAACAAAAAAAGGAAGAATCTCTTCTACCTTTTTTGTTATTTTAAATATTTACATTTTTTTAATCTTCTACTGTTTTTTTCATTATCTCAAGCTGGGTTTGAAGTTGACTTTCAATCTTCGTTTTGAAAATATAATAATCCTTTTTAAGCTCCTGGCTTTCATTTTTCATCTTGGAAATATCCTGGTTCGCTTCACTAATTATTTTTTCAGCTTTAATCTCTGCCTCTTTAATAATGTTTTCAGCTTTTCCATATGCATTTTTCTTTATCTCGTCACTAGTTGTCTGAGCAACCATAAGCGTACTCTTAAGAGTTTCTTCGATAGATTTGTAATGTTGAATTCCTTCATTAAGAACCCCTATTTTGTCCTTAAGCTCAATGTTTTCTTTATATACTGCTTCAAAACTCTCAATTACTTTATCCAAAAACTCATCAACTTCGTTTATGGCATAACCCCAAATAGTCTTTTTAAAATCTTGGTTTTCTATATCCAGCGGAGTAAGCATATACATCTCTCCTTTGGTTTTATTATATATTAAGGCTTTCTAAGAATCTCCTTGCCATTTCTAAAACTAGTAACACAACAATAAATGAAATATCAAGAAAGAATCCTTCTCCTATTGCTGAACGTGAAACTAATTCTCTAAATGGTATAAGCAAAGGTTCTGTAAATTTTATAACTAATTGCGAAAACTTATTGTTTTCTGCCTCTGGTATCCATGAAATAATTGCCCTAATAAACAAGAGAATCTCTAATAACCACAAGAGATTCACAAGGGCAAATACTACCGCTCTAATAATAGTCGTATTATCCAAAAAAGTTTCGCCTCATTCTTTAGATTTCATTTACAGCCAAGTATTATAAGAACTTATCTTTCTATAATATTAAGTCCTAAGCTACTAAATTACTTAGCCCAGGGAAATACTCCCTTTGTTCTGAGTTCATCTTTAAACTCGCCCATAACATCAACATTATGAGGAGCAACGATGAATATTGAATTTGAAACTTTCTGAATTGTTCCATCTAAAGCATATACTGAACCACTTAAGAAATCTACAATTCTTCTTGCAACATCTTTTTCAGCTGACTCAAGATTTATAACCACTGGTTTTTTACCTTTTAGATGGTCACAAATTATTGATGCATCATCAAAAACATCGGGCTGCATAACAACTACTTTAACTTGCGCAAATGTAGGCATATTTACAACCTTATTCTTTTTCTGTGAGTAGCTAGATAAAAATGATTCAGTGCTGTTTTTAGATTCGAGTTCGTTAATGTCCTCTTCCTCGGTATCAAGTCCAACGAAGTTCAGCATTTTATTAAATAATTTGGTCATTAGGAAACCCTCCTCATTTGTTTTAAAAATTAATATCTGCACCCGAATATTCCCGTTCCAATTCTGACTAGATTAACCCCTTCTTCTATAGCAATCTCAAAGTCATTAGTCATTCCTGCGGATAAATATTCCATATATATATTATGAATTTCTTTTCCAGCAATGTCAACAAATAATTTATATAAATTGCCAAAAATAAGCCTGAGTTCTTCCTTTTTTTTGATAAATGGAGCTATTGTCATAAGCCCCTTAACTGTAATATTTTCGTATTGGGAAACGGTTCTCAAAAAGTCTTCACACCTATCAGGCTGGATACCCGCCTTGGAACTTTCTCCGCTAACATTTACTTCTACCAAAACATTAACTTTTATACCTCTTATACCAGCCTGCTTGTTTATTTCCTCCGCAAGATGAATACTGTCCAGAGAATGAATTAAGCTAACCTTGTCAATTATTAGCTTAACCTTATTAGTTTGAAGCCTCCCTATAAAATGCCATTTAGCCGTAGGTATCACCACTTGCTTAGGAATCAGCTCCTGAACCCTGCTTTCTGCAAATTCATTAAGCCCTATATCATATGCGCTTTTAATCGCAGCTATATCTACTCCTTTTGATACACCAACAAGTTTGATATCCTGCCTGGTTCTGCCAGATTTGACTGCCGCATTTTCGATTCTGGCATTAATATCATTCAATTTTTCGCGCAAATCTTCAGTTATAATCCCCATTTTTGTATCTGCCTGCCTTCCTCAACATTTGCACCGTTTAACAATATTTCTTCGTATAGCGTTATACCTTTATCAAACATTGAGTTTGCTTCTTTTACGATAGCATATTCATTATCTCTTTTAAGTACTTGAATTTCCTGAAATCCAGCATAGCTTGTATTTGCAGCCATTACGCCCTCTTTCTCAAAACAAACGCCTGAAAAGCTCTGAGGTAGGTCGATATTCTTTACCCCCAGCCAATCTATTTGTATATTAACTTTTGTACCATTAGTCAGCTCTTTAATATCTTTTGTTAGTATGAAATCTATATTGTAACCTCCATTATTGTTCTTTGAAATATTATATACAGCTGCTGGAATAGTTTTGTTTCCATATACTGAGCTCTTAATATTTACCCTGTCTCCCTCTCTAACCTCATTAATTTTTTGTTTGTCTTCAAAATCTATGTCCAGAAACTTACCTTTTTTCAACGAAGAAACTGGAATTTTCAAACCCTTTGAAGATGACCAAACTATATCAAAATTAACCTTTCTAAAGCCAATTAGATTTTCAACATTATTGGTTATAGCAAAAGCAACAAGCGCTCTCCCATCTTTTTCTATAGAAACATTGTAAACAACAGCTGGTATTAGTTCTTCATCCCCTGCTGAAAACTTTAGCCAAACATTATCATTAACCTTTATCTTTGGAATTCTCTCTTTATTAGTTACCACGGCACAAATATAGCATTTAAAGTTGTCAACAACTCTTACAACATTAGCTTTTTGAGCATTTTTAGCTTCCAATTGGCGTTCTAACTCTTCCAATTGAGTTATGGTTAGAGTCTTGGCAGCCTGAGGGACTAGTACATTTTCAAGCCCGTCACTACTATAAGAGACAACACCCGCATATTGCGAGATAACATTATGTTTCATTGCCATCATATTATTCTGAAGCGTCTTTTTTTCATTTATTAGATTTTTAATATATTGACTGGCTTGTCCAAACTCACCAGAAATCTCTGCCTTTTTTCTGATATTTTCATTTATAGAATCTTTCATTTCCCTAATCTGCTGAAAATTCTTTTCTCTGTCAATCGTGCAAAGATCAAATATCTTTTGTTCGGTGTCTGCATCTATTTTTTTAATATCCCCTGTAAAGTTTAATTTTGCATAACTGTAGCTGTTTTCATTTTCTCTTATAACTCTCTGAATTCTATCATCAATATCTGATATTTTCTTTTCCGTTTCAATAACCGAATCATTAAAAATCCGCGCGACAATAGTGTCCTTACTAATTCGCTCGCCTTCAACTTTTACGGGCGTTAATATACCTGAATTGCTGCTGCTAATTATTTTTTCATCTCTAACAACTAAGCCATTGGCATTATCACTTTCTTCAAGCTTACCATAAGTAACAATATATGTTTTTACTTCTTGACCGAAAAAAGCATTTACAAACATAATAAAATAAAATAATGCTACCAGGATAATAATCAATCTTCCCAGTTTTAGTTTTCTTACAGGTTTTGCCTTGGCTTTTCTTCTTTTGATTTTTTCCTCCATGTCATTAACCCCCGCCAGCTAAACAAAGACTTACTATTAAGGTAAGGGGACACACCTCTCGAACGGAATGTCCCCAATTTTATTACGCCTTTTCTTATTCTGGGTTACTTTCATTTGAAATTAAGATGTTAATAGGTTTCATCGGACTTATTGTGGATATAGCATGCTTGTACACCATTTGCTGTTTTCCTTCTGACTCAAGAATAACTGTAAAGTTATCAAATCCTCTAACCATTCCTTTTAGTTGAAATCCATTTGTAAGATATATAGTAACAGCTACATGCTCCTTCCTGACCTGATTCAAAAAAACATCCTGTAGATTTATTACACTCTTGTTCATCGCTGAGTCCTCCCACTAATTAATGATATAATCATTTTATATAAAATAATCTTTAGCATCAAGATAATTCATGATTTTTTTAATAATATTTTCCAAATCCTCATTCATATCCAACCATTCTATTCTTTTGTCCCTTCGGAACCAAGTGAGCTGTCTTTTTGCATATCTTCTTGAGTTTCTCTTAATTATTTCTACAGTTTCTTCCAGCGAAATCCTCCCCTCAATATAATCAGCAATCTCTTTATACCCCAACCCCTGCATACAAGTATTTTCTAGAGAGACACCTCTTTCCACCAAGCATCTTACTTCTGCAAGAAGACCCTGCTCAAACATTTTTTCTACTCTCTGGTCTATTCTTTTATATAAGTCTGTTCTATCCATATTCAAACCAATCATCGTAAAATTATACTTTGAAGGTTTCTGCCGCGATAATTCATTATGATAACTGATAGGATTTCCAGTAGAGTTGTAAACCTCTAAAGCTCTAATAATTCTTCTTAAATCGTTTGGATGAATTTTTTTTGCTGCCTCGCTGTCTATTTTTTGTAGTTCTTTAAATAAAACCTCAACACCTTCAGAATTTGCTCTTTCATCAAGTTTAGCCCTGTAATCCCAATCTGTTATTGTCTCAGAGAATTGAATATTATCTACCACAGTATTTATATACAATCCTGTTCCACCAACAATCATAGGAATCTTATCTCGCGCTAAAATTTCTTCTATACATTCTTCCGCCATTTCCTTATATTTTGCAACATTGCATTCCTCATTCGGCTCGAAGACATCTATCATGTAATGTCTTATTCCTTGCATTTCCTCTAACGTAGGTTTCGCAGTACCAATGTCCATATATTTATATACCTGCATAGAATCAGCAGAGATTATTTCGCCATTAATTTTTTTTGCTATTTCAATTGCCAGCTTAGTCTTTCCTACCGCTGTAGGACCAACGACTACCAACACTCTGTTCTTCATATGTATCCCTCTACCCTCAAGTTCTTCCAAATTTCTTCTCTATCTCTCTCTTGGTCATCTTTATTGCTGTAGGTCTTCCATGTGGGCAGGTGAATGGGTTTTCCAAGTCATTCATGTCTTCAATAAGCGCCAAAATTTCTTGATTACTCAATGAGGTATTTGCTTTTACTGCAGATTTGCATGCAATTCTGTATAATAGTTTCTCTTCTGAAGTCACATTTTTCTCCCTGCCAATTTCCTCAAGTCCATCAATCAATTCAAACAGAAGCTCTTTTACATCGGTCTTGCTAAACACATACGGCACAGCATTTATTTTAATTGAGTTTACACCAAATCCCTCAACAATAATCCCAATGCTTGCAAGCAGCTCTATATTCTGGCTAATTAATTCAAATTCCTTGTGTTTCAGTTCTAATACTTCTGGTATTAGAAGCATCTGGGATAACTGTCGTCCATCCTTTTTATCCTTTTTTAACTTTTCAAACATTACTCTTTCATGGGCCGCATGTTGGTCAATTATATATAGCTCTTCATACATCTGAACAATTATATATGTTGAAAATGCAGTACCCACAATCTTGTATGGAAGGTATTCTGGTTCTGCTTCCTGAATCTCAAGATTTGTTTCTTTTTCTAATATATTTATATTTTCATAGGCTTCGCTTGTATTATTTTGCTGAATTGCACTCTCATTTTTCTTAAAATAATCTGTCTGGCCATATGATTTATCCTTCTTGAAATAATTATTCCCAAAATCTTCATTCTTTAAACCAACCCTAAACAAAGAACCTGCATCCGATTTTTTTGCTTGTTCAGTAAACATTGGCTTGTGGTTTTCTGCATCATAATATGAAATTGATTTTGAATGTTCTGATTCTTCGGCTGATCCAGGTATAAGACTTTGGGCTCCAAGCAAAGTATTCTTCACAGCATGATAAACAGCAGAAAATATCTTATTTTCATCCGAAAATCTAACTTCCTGTTTTGTTGGATGTACATTTATATCAATCATCTGTGGATTTATCGAAATATTTAATATGACAAAAGGATATTTACCTACTTGCAATAAAGTTTTATAAGCTTCCTCAACTGCAGAAGTGATAGTCTTGTTTTTAATAATCCTACTGTTTATAAAAAACATTTCTTGGCTTCTGTTTGAGCGGGATGTTTCCGGCTTTCCGACTAATCCAAATACCGTGATATCATCCTGCTCACACTCTACTTTTATAGTTGCTTTTGCAGTGTTTCCGAAAATACTATATGCACATGACAAAAGGTCATTATTGCCTGGAGTTTGCAGAACCATGGAACCATTGCTAACTAGCTTGAATGAGATTTCTGGATTACCCAAAGCAAGCATTGTTAAGACATCCTCAATATAGCCAGCCTCGGTATAATCTTTTTTTAAAAACTTATATCTTGCAGGAGTATTGAAGAAAAGTTCCTTCACAATTATGGTTGTTCCAATCGGACAGCCGTAATCCTGCCTTGCGTTAACCTTCCCACCCTGTACTAGTATCCTGCTTCCTTCTTTCTCATCCTTCGTTTTTGTTGTCATTTCCAAGCGTGAGACAGCAGAAATACTTGCAAGAGCCTCTCCTCTGAATCCCATTGAAGAAATGCTCGTTAAGTCCTCTGCGCTCCTAATTTTACTCGTTGAATATTTTTCAAATGCTATTTCAACATCGTCCTTGTTAAGACCAGAACCATTGTCGACAATTTTTATAAATGAAATGCCACCATTTTTTATCTCAACTGAGATTGATGTAGCCCCTGCATCTATAGAATTTTCGCACAATTCTTTTACAACCGAGGCAGGTCTTTCAACCACTTCACCTGCAGCAATTTTATTGGCCGTATGTTCATCCAATATTATTATCTTACCCAAGAATCGAACTCCTCTTTTCCATAATTGGACGTAGACAATACGCCCCTATAATATTTATATAATCTGAGATATTTTCCATACTCCATCTTTTTTTATGAGACGAAATAGCACACCCTTTGTGTCTTGTTTGCTTCCGAACGCGGTAACATCTATATTTTGCCCCTGTTTTCCAGCAGTCTTTGTTACGAAATAAGTTAATCCTCCGTCAGCATTACCTGTAAAACTGCTCTTAAGATTATTATTGTTCACCTTGTCGTTAACACTAAGTTTTTCAAGTTCATCCTTAAATCCCAGAAAATAGGATTCAATATAATTCTGGACAACCTGCTCTGGTTTTGTCGGGTGAACGAAGCTTCCTGCTGTTCCATCTGCCTTTACATAACAAATTTTTCTGTTGAATTCGGCAAAACTCGTTCCGTTCCACTTATTATATTTGTATATTTGAGGCTTCTGAATATGCTGGACAAATTGGTTTATTCCGACAATTTCACTTAGCCCGTCCTTATCACTGTCATCGATATCAAGCCCACCAGTATAACGTGTGTTGTAAATCTGCTTAACTTCTTTATTCTCGTATCCCAATATGAGAATTCCGCTATTCTTTTTATCATAATCGTAAATGAATACAAAGTTTTTATCTCCTGGCTTCAAGATATCGACAGCCTTAATATTTTCCACACCATTACTTACAAGGTCAAGCACTTTATTATAAGTCTCTTTAAATCTGCCTAATTGGTTATTCCACTTGAAAACTGAAATCTGTGTCTGTGTTGTCCCTTCTTTTGTAACCTTTTCAAATGCAGCAGCAACTTCTGGATAACCATCTTTGTCTACATCAGACGAAGCAAATTTTAGGAACTCAAATCCTGCAGGTAGTACTCTTTCCAGCTTTAATTTTATATTCTCATCTGTGAATTCTTCATAAAGGGAAGATATATCAACCCTTGCTCTTACACTTCCATCTGTTCTAATTTTGTAAAGCCTATCGCTATTCATTTTATCATCAAAGTAAATCCAGTCTCCCAAAACATTTATCTGTTCACAATCATCATCACTGATTATTGCTTTTTCAGTTCCATCAATCTTCATTTTATAAAGACCATTTTCGCAGAAATATATCCAGTCTCCAGCAACATTCATTGAAAAATTAGCATCAATTTTTATATCTTTTGTTTGACTCAATTTAGTTCTTTCCGATCCATCATACTTCATTTTATAAATATCAAAATTGCCAAATTGCCTGTAGTATATCCATTGGTCACCATAATTGGTATATACACAGCATTCCCCGTTGAGTAAATCCATTTTTACTCCATTTATATCCATTTTATAAATGCCATTATCTTCCCCTTCATACTGATGAAGATTGAAATATAGCTCATTAGGAGTTGCATACAAATTGCTTATGGTCCCTATAACATAACCTGAACGGGTTTTTACATTATCATATATTTTGGTTTTGCTTGTTCCATCTATCTTCATTTTCCAGAGATTTGTGTAATCATCGAGCCCCGAACTTGTCTGTACTCTTTGGGTTTCAATATAATAAATCCAGTCACCAACAACGTTTAAGTCCCCAGATATTTCCGAGTTCATTTTAGTTTTCTGTGTTCCATCAATTTTGACTTTATATAGGCTGTATGCATCTGAAACATCGACGAAATAAATCCATTCTCCAACAACATTCAGATACCATGCTTCATCTTCAGCAACCTTTGTTCTGTTTTTTCCATCAAGCCCTTCTTTATATATGCCCTTATCGCTATAATAAATCCATTCGCCCTGACTGGCAATCAGTCCACGGCTAAGTGTATTTCCCTGACTGTTTCCGACGGTATTTAACGTTTCCTTTTTATCATTACTTTGGGTCTGAATCTGTTCCTTCTTGAAACATCCAGAACAAAAAGCCAATGTAAATACTAATAAAACAAGAATCGCACTTTTAAAACACTTCATAATAGAGCCCCCTTGCTTAAAATAAATATTTTATGAATTTTCGACTTTGCTTTTTAGTTTATATAAGTAGTTTAATGCGTCAATAGGAGTCATCGACATTATATCCATATTTCTGATTTCTTCCGCTATTTCGCCTGCTTTATAACTAAATAAATCAATTTGTCCTTGAACCATCTTTTCTGATTTTTTAGATTCTCTTTTCTGCTTCTTTATTATATCAGCATCTTCCAGTTCCTGCAGAATTTCTTTTGCCCTGTTTATAACTGCGTATGGTACCCCCGCGAGCTTAGCAACTTGAATGCCATAGCTGTCATCCGCTCCACCTCTTACTATCTTCCTTAAGAATATAATATCATCGCCTTTTTCTTTCACCGTGATACAATAATTTTTTATACCTTGAATTTTGTCTTCAAGTTCTGTCAACTCATGATAATGTGTTGCAAATAAGGTTCTTGCTCCGATTTTATCCTTGTCAGCAACATATTCTGTAACTGCCCATGCAATACTCAATCCATCGTAAGTACTTGTCCCTCTCCCAATCTCGTCTAATACCAGAAGACTTTTTTGAGTAGCATTTTTTAATATATTAGCAACTTCAGTCATTTCTACCATAAAAGTACTTTGTCCCATCCCTAAATCATCCGAGGCCCCTACACGTGTGAATATCCTGTCAACTACTCCGATTTTAGCAGAGGAAGCAGGAACAAAGCTTCCTATTTGAGCCATAAGAACTATTAACGCAACCTGTCTCATATATGTTGATTTACCTGCCATATTAGGGCCAGTTATTATTGCAATCCTGTTCTCATAATCATCAAGGTAAGTATCATTAGGAACAAAGCTTCCTTCAGTCATAATTTCAACTACAGGATGTCTTCCGTCTTTAATCTCAAGTATACAGCTGTCATCTACTATTGGCATTGTGTATCCATTTATTTCTGCAACCAACGCTAACGAAGCCAGCACATCCACCATTGCTGTAATTCTTGCTGAATTCTGCAAACGTATTGTTCTGCCTGCTATGAAATCTCTTACTTCCGTAAAAAGTTGATACTCAAGCTCAACACCTTTTTCTTCAGCTCCGAGAATTTTTTATTCCATTTCCTTGAGTTCAGGGGTTATGTATCTTTCACAATTTGCAAGGGTTTGCTTCCGAATATATCTATCTGGTACCAAATTGAAATAGGATTTAGTAACTTCAATATAATATCCAAAAACCTTGTTGTATCCAATTTTAAGGTTCTTAATCCCTGTTTCTTCTTTTTCGTGATTTTCTAACTCTACCAGCCAGGTTCTTCCCTTTGCACGAGCTTGTCGTATTTCATCAACCTCATGATTGTAGCCTTCTTTTATCAGTCCGCCTTCTCTTACTGAGAAAGGAGGTTCGTCAACTATAGCTGACTCAATTAACTCTCTTACATCTTCTACCAAATCAAGCTCCTGATACAATGAAACCAATAATTGTGCTTTGCATGCGAGAAGCGTACTTTTTATCTGTGGTAGTTTTCCTAATGATAGTTTGAGTCCGACTAAATCTCTGGCATTAGCAGACCCATAGATTATTCTGCTCAGCAGCCTCTCAATGTCATATACTTTTTTTAGGCTTTCTAGTAACTCAGACCTTGTAATAACATCATCCTTGAGATTTTTTACTGCATCAAGTCTCACCTTAATTGAATCTGAATTCAAAAGAGGTTGGTCAAGCCACTTTCTAA
>Ga0209340_1002196_pt1 | contig 11815 bp, 9 predicted proteins | sample EPASupsiteSAE323_FD_187266 | JGI IMG/M metagenome (GOLD analysis project Ga0209340, IMG submission 187266) | Bioremediated contaminated groundwater from EPA Superfund site, New Mexico - Sample SAE3-23 (SPAdes) (version 2) | ecosystem: Environmental > Aquatic > Deep subsurface > Groundwater >... | reverse complement strand
ATAAAATTTACGCAAAGAAAAGAAAAAGAAACAACTTTATCGATATTCTCAAAGCAGGTGGAACACGTATATCGTTGTTTCTTCAATATCTAAAATAAAGCTTATTTGATTAAAAGTCAAATTGAGTGTGGCCTGTTTTTGGGCAAAAAAAAACTCAATTAGCTTGAAGATAGTGTTGAGAGTAGCAGAGGGGGCAGGTCTGCTACTTTCAACACTATTTTTGTTGGAAATAGAGATTTGATTTGTGGTATACATAATCCATGGAAGGGGAATATAGACATGAAATAGTTACTCCTGTAATGTCGACAGAATTGCAAAGAAATGTTCCATTGGAAATGTATACTTTACCAAGTCAAACATTACCAATTACAAAACATGCGTATAAAAGATATATTAATTGTCATGAACAAAATTCTTTGATTGAGGGATATGTATCAAATAGTAGTGAAATAAATGTGGCAACAATTGTATTTAGAATCAAAAATGCTTCTGGGGTCGAAAAAATATCATTAATGGAAGAGGCTTTTAGTATTGATAACCATTTGGTTCAAGAAGAAGTTGTACCATTAATATTTACTTTACCAAAACCAGAGAGGCATTTATTAGATGATAAAGTAGATAAAATAGTCGGAAATTACTTAAGTAGTGATGATTTGGATGTTAAACGAGTAGGTGCTTGGTTAATTGGTTATACTTCAGAAAAAAGAAGATCATTTTTTAGGAAAAAAGTAACAAAAATAATTGATAATACTTTTGATGGTGATGATGTTGAAGCAAAAAGAGTTGCTGTAAGAATGCTATCTTCAGCCTCACCATCAAAAATGGGTTTATTGATCGATAAAGCTTTGGAGATTGATGATGATGAAGTTAAAAAAGAAGCCATAAAAAGAATTAAATATGTACCAGATTCAGGAAAAAAAGCTTTGATCGAAAAAGCCTTAGATATTGACAATATTGAAATTATAGTTGAAGCAGCAGAAATGATTGGTTATGCAGTAGAAGCAGATCAAGAACCATTAAAGATCAAATTAAATGAAAAAATAAAAAGTTACTTTGATAGTGATGATATAAAAATATTAGAAAAAGTTTCAGATTTATCAAGACATGTTCCAGAGACAGATAGTATTATTTTAAGAAATAAAATAGCGGAAAAAATCGAGATATTTTTAAGCAAGGGTGATATTGAAACGAAGAGAATAGCTACTAAGATAATAATTGATGCTTCAGAATCAAAAAGAGGATTTTTAATTCATACAGCCTTGGGAATTAAAGATACTGAAATTAGGAAAACAGCGGCTTCTATAATATATCTGGCTTCTGATATAGAAAAAGGACCACTGATTGCTGAAGCCTTAAGAACAAACGATGTGGAAGTTCAAGCTGCTACTGTTCTGATGATAAATTCACTTAATGCTAATAGTAGAGATACTTTTTTGCGATGGATTTTGAAAATTGATAATTCGAAAGTTCAAAAAGCACTTTTGGGGTCAGTTCGAAACTTTCCAAAAGAGGAAAAAGAATATATATTTGGTTTAATTTTGTCAAAACATCCATCGGAGATGATTATACAATCACCACTTTATAAAGATGGTATTAGTGATATTTATCCGGAAAGAAAGCCTTTTGCTAAAACTGGTTCCGAAACGACATTAATAGGAGGTGAATTAAAAGGAAAATCGATTATTAGACATATTCAACCTGAAGCTTTTTTAGCTTGGCAAAAAATATATGAAAATTATCAAACTTGGGAAGAGGCTGGTTTTGATTATGTGCCAATAGAACCAATACAAGCATATCGTTTTGATGAAGAAAAAAAATTGGTAGATGTTTTTAGTGGTGTTTTGGATTTGAGTTTTATTGATTGGAGGACAATGACATCTATGTTTGAAGCTGAACTTTATTCGCAAAAGAGTAAGATTGAAGAGGTTTTAGCTACAAATAAGGTAATGCATGGTCATTTGCATGATAATAATTTTGTGTTGAGTTTTTTTAGAAATGAAGATGGATCAGTAAATTTTAATAAAGTTCCTCGACTTTATGTAATTGATTTTGATCAAGCAGTTTCTTTTCAATAATGTTGATGTATTAACTTGACAATAGGGGAAAAAATAGTTAGAATAATCTTGAACTTAAGCAATTTCCCGTTTTTTATGCTGTTTTCCAGCAAATTACCATAAGTATTTATTTGATTAAAAATTTTTCCTAATAAAGATGCCAAAGAAAATCATAGCTCAGGATGAGCCGGTTAAAGTGGAGCCAGTTAAAGTTGAAGCTCCAGAAATCGTTAAAGAAGTAAAAGAAGAAGCACAACCAGAAGTAAAAACTGAAGTTGTTATTACTCAACAGAATGTGATCGATAAACCTAAAGATAATAATACAGTTAGTTTTGTAAAGCCGGGTGTTGTGGTATCTCAACAAAATAGACCAGTGATGCAACAACCACAAAGACCAATTCAACACTATAATCCACCGATGAATAATGTAGTAACTCAACCAATTTCAGGAATCTTGGAAATTGTCCAAGATGGAAGTGGTTTTGTGAGACCAAACTTTTTACCAAACGGAAAAGATGCTTATATTGGATCGATGCAAATCAGACGATATGGTTTAAGAGCTGGAGATTTGATTGTGGGGGTAGCCAAAATGCCAAAAGAAAATGAAAAATATTGGGCAATGACTCGAATTGATAAAGTTAATGATGGGGAATTGGCAGCAGCTATGAGAAGACCCGACTTTAAAGATTTAGTGCCTATTTATCCAGAAAAATTGATGAAATTGGAAACTGAGGCAGATATTTTATCGACGAGAATTTTGGATTTATTTTGCCCAGTGGGTTTTGGTCAAAGAGGAATGGTAGTATCACCGCCAAAAGCAGGTAAGACTACTTTATTAAAAGAGATTGCGGCTGGAGTAGCAGTTAATTATCCTGAAGTGCATTTGATGGCAATATTGGTTGGAGAAAGACCAGAAGAAGTAACTGATATGCAAAGATTTATCAAAGGTGAAGTAATTGCTTCATCATTTGATCAAAAACCAGAAGATCAAACTAAAGCGGCTGAAATTGGAATGGAAAGAGCCAAAAGATTGGTGGAATTAGGAAAAGATGTAGTAGTGGTATTTGATTCAATTACTCGACTCGCTCGTGCTTACAATTTAGCAATTCCAACATCGGGAAGAACATTGTCTGGTGGTTTTGATCCAGCAGCTTTGTATCCTTCAAAAAAGTTTTTTGGAGCTGCTAGAAAAATTGAAAACGGAGGTTCTCTAACTATTATTGGAACTTCACTTGTTGATACTGGTTCAAAAATGGATGAATTGATTTTTGAAGAATTTAAAGGAACTGGAAATATGGAATTGAGATTGGAAAGAAATTTGGCCGAAAGACGAATTTTCCCAGCTTTTGATATTTTAAGATCGGGAACTAGAAAAGAGGAATTAATTTTAGATCCAGCCACTTTGACAAAAGTAATATCTATTCGAAGAATGTTTGATGCTTTGGGTGACAATAATAATGCCACCGAAATGATAATTTCTCAGATGAGTAAGACTAAAAATAATGAGGAATTCATGGCGAAGATAGGGAAAAAGTAAATATATTTGGTATAATCGGGGCAAGTTTTAATATCTAGTCTTAAGCTATAGGTATCTAAGATGGTTCATTGATAATTCGTCATTTTAAAGAACAAAAGATTTTAATCTTTTTAAGATATTTTTTTCTGGTTTACAAAAATAAAAGAAGAAAGTAGGGAAGAAAAATGAAAGAGGAGTTTGTTTCCAATCTTAGAGCAATAGGGTTTCTTTTGGTGAATATTTTATTATTCATCATCGGATTGGCCTTTTTCTTGGCAATGGTTCAAACAGACACAAAATACTTGTGGTTTATCTACGGTTTGGCAGTGTTTTCGTTTGGGCTGATGATCATAAAATTGGCACCAAAAAATCTATTTGGACCGTCGATAGCCAATGGAGGATCAGAAAGATTTTCCAATTTTACGATTGGTTTCTTTTTGATTATCAACACGGTATCGGTGGTGACAGTGATGCTGTTTTATGAAAAAAATTTCATCATCGAGACTTTCTGGCAATACTGTTGGCCGGTTTTGGCGACATTAGGAGCAACCCATTTATTGGCATTTATTGGCTTGTGTTTTGATTCGCTAATCAAAAGATTGAAGAAAGAAATCAGAGATGTGGTGATTGGAGGAACAGTCGGAATTATTTTTGTAGCGGTTGTTGTTTACTTGGCAAAAACGTTTTGAGAGAGGGAAAAAGTGAAAGAAACACGTAAGAAAAAAATCGTATCAATCTTAATTGCGGTGGCCTTGATAGTAGCTTTTGCTTTAATGAAAAAATATTTTTGAAAGAGAGGAGGAGAGAAAAATGAACAAAGTTGAAATAAAAGCATTCTGGAAAGAATGGTGGAAAAGACTCAAATTATTCCCGCTTTGGATTAAGATCACATTCCCTGTAGTCGGAATTGCCTTTATCATTATGGGCATAACATCAAAATCGTCGAAATTGATTTCGATTCCTATTTTACTGACTGGTGTAGTACTTTTAGTGGAAGCTCCTATTATAATTTTTGTGGAGCTTAAAAAGGAATATACCAAGAAAAAAACAAAATGACGGATGAACTGCTTAAGAAGAGAAAGTAAGACACTCGTGTGTCTGAAACTCTTCTTAAGCGGTATTATTTTTGGAAAAAATTGATTTAGTATAATAAAGACAAGATGAATGAATTAGCTCCAAAGAGATTATCACAAGAAGAATTTGAAAAAAGTTTTGAAAATGTACCGAGAGTGGCGGTTAATTTTATCGTGACAGATGTCGATGGTAGGGTGCTTTTGGCTAGGAGAAATATACCACCATGTGAAGGTGATTGGCATTTTCCTGGAAGTTTTGTTTTGAAAAATGAGTTAATCAATGAAGCTTTAAAACGAGTGGCAAAAAATGAACTTGGAATGGATTTAACTGAAGAAGTTAATCTGAAATTATTAGGTAATTTTGATGATATAGACGGAGATCCACGAGGACATGTAATTGATATGGCTTATGGAATGCAAATAAAAGAAACTTCAAGAATAGTAGCAACAAAAGAGAATATTGAGGTAGCTTTTTTTGATAAGTTACCAGAAAATATTGGATTTAATCATAGAAATACTTTAGAAAAATTGGGATATAAATAGATTTTTTTGTATAATAGAACCACAATGTTTGATTTGAAGGAAAACTTAACTGAGGAATTGAAACTGATAGGAAGTTTTTTTAAGTTTCAAGGGATATTTTTTTCCAAATTTTTGGGAGGATTTTGGGGTTGGGTGGGTACTTTGAAGGTGTTAGTTTCAAAATTAATGTATCGACAACGAGGACGATTTTCTCAAAGCTTTATTAATATTAGTATGGCCGTGTTGGCTTTTTTAACAGTACTTTTTTCGGGAAAATTGGAAGATTTAATTAATGATAGTGGAAAAGAGGGAGTAGGAAGTAATTATTTATTGATGGCCATGGACGGAACGGTGGCAGCCAATACTATGGTATCGAGTTTGGCAAAAGGGGAAACAACTGAATATCGAGTTGTAAGTGGCGATACAGTATCATCAATTGCTCAAAAATTTGGAGTTAGTATTGACACGTTGATGTGGGAAAATAATTTAAAATCGGTAGATGCAATTAAAGTGGGACAAATTTTAAAGATTTTACCAACAACTGGAGTAAGACATACAGTCAAAAGAGGAGAGACTATTTATAGTATCGCTAAAAGTTATCAGGTGGATGCACAGAATATTATCGATTATCCTTTTAACACTTTTGCTAATGATGAAACTTTTGCATTGTCTGCTGGACAGGAATTGATGATTCCAGATGGTATTAAACCAAAAGAAGTAGTGATTGATACTAAATATTTGGCAACTAGAAATGTAGCTCCAATTCCTGGAGTAGTTGGAGAAGGTAATTTTATGTGGCCAACTAGTGGTGGAATTTCTCAGAAATATTCTTGGTACCATCAAGCAGTTGATATCTCTAATCATTCTAATCCACCAATCGTGGCAGCACAGGGTGGAACGGTAGTAACAGCTGGTTGGAATGCTGGAGGTTATGGAAATTATGTAGTGGTCGACCATGGAAATGGTTATAAAACTTTGTATGCTCATATGTTGAATAATTCGATTGTAGTTAAGGCAGGACAAGTAGTTAATCAAGGTCAAAAATTAGGATTAATGGGTAGCACTGGAAGATCAACAGGAACACATTTACATTTTGAAGTGATTGGTCCGGGTGGAAAGCTAAATCCGTTAACAGTATTGAAATAAAAGTGCGGGGAAAAGGGGAAGTAAAAGGTTGTGTTGGTGAATAGCTTCTGTTAACTTTATAGATAGATGAAGAATGTTTTGAAAATTTATACTAGATTGATTTTATTTTTGTTGCCATTTTTCTTTGTACCACAAATATATAATGCTTTTAGTTTGGCTAAGTCTGGTCTTTTGTTGATTGGTGGAGCAATTGGATTGATATTGTGGATGGTGGAAATGTTTGTAGACAAAGAAGAAACGGTTAAATGGAATAAATTAATGACTTGGCTTTTGGTTTTAGTAGTATTGATGGGAATTACTTTTTTTATGATGGGAGTAGGAGTTAGGAATAGGTCGATGATGACTCAATCAGGTTTTGGAACTTTCTTGGGTTTATTAATATGGGTGTTTTTATGGCTTCAAATTAATAATAAAAAGGAAAAAGAAATTCAACTTAGATGGCTGTCAATTTCTAGTATTATTGTGGCGATAGGGTCATTAGTAGCTTTTATGATTCCATCATCAAAATTACCTTTAAATTTACCTAAATCTAATCCAATTATTTCAATCGGACAAGGATGGTCAATAACTGGATCACTTTTGGCAGAAGCAATATTAATGTTTTTAATGGTGATTGAATGGCTAAAAAGATTATTAGCTAAATTAAAAGGTAAAGAAGAACTTAATCAATATTTAATGGAGTCATTTGGAGTAGTCTTTTTTGGATTAATTTTATTTTTGGATATTTATAAAATAGTTAAATTGGGATGGAGTTATTTGGACATTAAAACAGCTTGGGTAATTGCAGTAGAAAGTTTAAAAAATAGTCCATTATTTGGTGTAGGGTCGGGTAATTTTTATCAAGCATTTTTAGTTTTTAAACCAGCATCATTTAACTTAACTAAGTTATGGTCGATGGCGTTTGATACATCAGCTATGGGAATATTGAATTTGTGGACAGAAGTGGGAATATTGGGATTAGGATGGGTGATGTTTGGATTGATAAATTTTGCTAAAAAAATAAAAAGTAATGACTATTTATTAGTCTTAATAATGTTGTTAATGGTTTTATTCCTGCCAGTGAATTTAGTGACTTTATTTTTGGTGTTTTGGGTTTTAGCTTTTAGTGATATTTGGACATTAAAAGAAACAAAAATGAAACTTTTATTAGGAGAAAAGAATTTTAATGTGATGCCGTTTATGGTGGCATTATTATTATTGATTGGAATTGGGTGGGGTGGTTACTGGGAAGCAAAAATGTTAATTGCTGACGTTTATTGGATGAAAGCAGTTAAAGCTGCTAGTAAAAATGATGGTACTAATACTTATAATTATCAAATTAAAGCTATAAAAATGAATTCAAGTATGGCTGATTATCGAGCTATTTATAGTCAGACTTCTTTGGCTTTAGCACAAAATTTTTTAAATAAAACAGAGATTAGTGATACCGATAAAGAAAATGGCACAAAATTAATACAATATTCTGTAAGTGAAGCAAAAACAGCTATTAATTTGGATCAAACGAACGCTGGTTATTGGTCTAATTTAGCTTCAATTTATAAATCATTAATTGGTTTAGTAGATGGAGCTAATGATTGGTCAATCCAAGCTTACCAACAAGCAATTGCTTTAAATCCAAATGATCCATTGTTGAAATTGAATTTGGGAGGATTATATTTTGGATTAAATGATTTTGAATCAGCTGATAGGGTTTTTGAAGAAGTGGTTGTTAGTAAAAATGATTATGCTAACGGTTGGTACAATTGGGCTTATAGTGGTAAACAATTAGGTAAATTAGAATTGGCAGTAAATAGAATGAAACAAGCCTTACAATTGGTCCCAGCTGATTCGAGTGATTATGAAACTGCTAATAAAGTTTTAGTTGAATGGCAGAAAGAATTAGATGAAGCTAATAAAAAAGCTAGTACCAATAAAGAAACACAAGTTAATAATGGAGAGCCAGTTTTAACTACTCCTCAGGTTTTACCAACTGGAACTGATAAAGAAAAAGAAATTCAACCAAATAAAGAAATGGAACCTCCAGTAGAGGTGACACCAACTATAGAAATAACTCCAACTCCGTAAATTAGATTATAAATCTAGTTTATTATCCACCACTTGAATTGAATGTCTTCAGAAATGGCCTTTGGTAGACCGACAACAAACGAATCAATGGATTTACTTAATACTTGAAGGTTTTGATTTTTACCACCTTTAATAGCGGTGACATAAACTTGAGATGAATTAGTGAGATTTTTGTTTTCAATGATAATTTGGGTTTGATTGGTTAATAAAGTAGCAGTGCCAGAAAGAGCATTGGAATCGGTAATGTTGGAAATTTTAACTTGATCAATAATTTGAGAATCGGCAATAATTAGATCAGAACTGGCTAAAGCTTGAATAGTAGGAGAATCTAGCTGAATAACAGGAATAGGGGAAGATATTGGGGCAGACACATCGGTCTGTCCGTACATAGAAGAATTATTAGGGTTTTGAGCGATGATTTTTTCAATAGATTGTTTTTCTGATTCGATTTGAGATTTTTGAGCAGAATCAGTAACTATAGTAATCAATTGATTATAAGTTTTGAGGGCATCAGGAAGAAGACCAATTTGTTGTTGAATTTTGGCTAAATCATAAAAATTTTGAGCTTTGGTTGGTTCGAGATTAATAGTTTGAGCCAAATAGTTAATAGTGTTTTGGGCATCACCTTTAAAAGCGTAAAGAGAGGCTAAACTTCTAGTAATTTCTGCAGAAGTGGAATTTAGTTTTAAAGCTTGATTAAGATCTGACAGTGCTTGATCAACTAACTGTGGTTGAGAAGTTAATAAACTTTGATAAATGCGACCTCGCTGAAAAAAACCACGATAGTCTAATGGAAATTCTTTAATAGCTTGGGTTACGGCTAAAATTGATTGATTAAGATTCTCTAAAGTAGAATTTTGATCTGATTGATTTTGAAGAGCATTACTAAAATATTGTTGAGAAGTTAAAAGATAGTGTTGAATTGATTTGGGGACTTGAGTAGGTGATACAGAAGTTTCAGGTAAAGTAGTGTTTGTGTTATTAATTGGAGATATATTTTGACTTTTGTTTTTTAATAAAATAAGTCCAGAAAAAGATAGGAGAGTAATACCTGAAATAGAAAGAAGAGGGAAGACAGGGAATTTTGAATGTTTATTTTCTGATTTTAAACTTTTAACCTCATTTTGAGGTTGGTTTAATTCAAGTCCGAGAAGGTGCAATTGTTGAATTTGATCTGGGGTAAGATCCATATTTAAGTTTATCAATTAAATTTAATACCTTCTATCATTAAGCCTTCAAGTTTTATATCGGTACCAACTGGGTCGGCATACCAAGTACAGGCAGTACGATCATAATAAGTGCCAGTGGGACAACCGGCGGATCCACAGGCAGCACTTCCACTGTAAAAAGTAGCACCATTGGTAAATTTATAGCAAGTATCATAACCACCAACATCACAGGCAGTGCCATCACTGGAATATTTAGTATTACTACCACTAGCAGTATAATCATATTTTTGAGATTGCCAGTAACAAGTAGTATAGGAACCATAACTAGAACTAGTAACTTCACAACTAGTAGATGGGTAATAAGAAGCAACACCGCCGCCGAGAGAATAACAACTACTTGAACAACTACCACTGCCGGTATAACGAGTCATAGCAGTGCCACTACAACCATATGTTGGATAATAAGTGCCACTGGCAACACTACCAGTAGTACAACCACCGTCACAAATACCGCTAATAGTCCAACAATTACCATCACAAGCAGATGAACTGCAAGAAGTATAGACTGTAGCAGTAGTGATGCCACTACCGGCTTTACTACATTCAGCATCGCAAGAATCACTAAGACCCCAACAAGATGTTCCTACTGGAGGATCAATAACTACTGGATAATTTCGAGATGGATTATTAAGCCAATTTTTTCCTTCTGAAGTAATTTCTTTAGTAAATATAAAAGTCCGACAATCTTTAAAAGAAGTTTTTTTGTCTTCACATTCAAGATTTAATTTAACACCATTATTTTTAACAGATGGATTATTTTCTTCATACATATAAGGAGCAGGGATTGACCAAAGAAATTTATCGGTTTTAGGTTCATAAAAATCGATTTTGTCCTTATTTACAATAGGATAGGCATTAATTAAAATAACTTTTTGTTGAAGTAAGGGTACAGTTTGTTTTTGATTAAGAATATAATTTTCAATTAATTGACTGCTATTAACAGCATATTTAAGATCGATAAACTGGTTACCATTTTGGTAAATTTTAGGATAAACTATTTCGCCATTGATATTTTTAGATTTGGTTGACTGACAATTTATAGGAAAAAAAGCGATAGAAGAATTATTTTTTTCAAATTTAATATTTGAATCGGTATCGTTGAAATTATCTGGAAAAAAGGTATTAAAGTTGGTATTTTTATTTTGATAAATATATTTAGTATTTTGGATATTTTTAGTATCTTGATTGGCAGGAGTTGGTATTTTTTGTTCAGAGAATAAAGAATTATTGTTGGTAAGTTTTTTCTTAGATATATTAAGATAACCAAAAATAAGAGAAATTAATCCGAAGAAACAACCAATGGAAATTAATATAATTAGCTGTTTTTTATGCATAGTATTATTATACTTTAATTTATAATCCACTCCCGCAGTAGCGGGACTTCGCTTCGCTACGTAGTTTTTTTTTATTTTTAATCATTAGTTTATGATCCACCAATTAATTTGAATATCTTGAGTCAGCGGATTATCAAGAGAAATAGTAAAAGATGAGGTATCTTTTGATTTGACATAAAGAACTTGATTTTGAGTGGAAGCAAGTGGGGTAAGATAAACCATAGAATTAGGAGTGATTTTGTTAGTGGAAATTATAAGTTCGGTAATACCAGCAGGTAAAATAGTGGTACCAGCTGTAGCATTTGAATTTACTTTGGCTGAGTTAGTAGCAGTATTGATATTAGAATCAGAGGCAATAATAGTTGAGGCACTGTCGGTAGCGATATTTAGTTTGGTAGATAATAAATCATTGATCGTGGAATTGTTGGCGGTGAGTTTATTAGTATTAATTTCATCTGCGGTGATATTTCTGGCGGCAAAAGAACCAGTCACAGCAAGATTGCCATTAACAGTAACATTACCATTATCAGCAATAGTTAAGATATCTCCCATAATATGGACAGTACCTGTTTGTGATGGCTGGATATAAAGCGCAGAGTTGGTGGTTTCAATGTAATTGTCTTGGATGGCAATTTGACCGGCATTAAAAATTCCATTAATGAAAGTATTACCAAGTTGGGTATTACCATTGACTAATAGTTGAGCACCAACAATAAGGTTATCAGAAAGAGTTAAATCACTAGGAATGGTAATAGAATGATCGGAAATATCGGTATACCAACCGTCTGTTTCTGCTAACAGAGCACTTTGAGTGGCCTCGTTTTGAGTAATAAATTTTTGAAGCTCTTCTCGAAGCGAACTAATTTTGTTGGTCATA
>Ga0209340_1002194_pt1 | contig 11831 bp, 12 predicted proteins | sample EPASupsiteSAE323_FD_187266 | JGI IMG/M metagenome (GOLD analysis project Ga0209340, IMG submission 187266) | Bioremediated contaminated groundwater from EPA Superfund site, New Mexico - Sample SAE3-23 (SPAdes) (version 2) | ecosystem: Environmental > Aquatic > Deep subsurface > Groundwater >... | reverse complement strand
TATGTCAATTCCCGTTTCATTGGCTACCTAATATATATTCTCTCAACATGAGAGCTTTTGTAGGGTGTTATTAACCACCACCCTTAGTTAAGTGCGACCCGATAGTAGAGTATTCATAACAATGACAACTAAGCTATATTTTGTTATTGCTGCGAAAACTCGCGTACTTGTCATTGCCAGGAACGAATCGACGACCACGGATGGCCTAGTATCGCGGGCGCCAGGACGGTGCAGGAGTGATGCGACGCGGCAATCCCAGGCTTAATCATGATAATGCTCTTTTGACGGTGTTGGGTTTCCGGAGATCAAAGCAAAAAATAACTCCCGGCTAAGAAGCCGGGAGTTATTTTGATCTGCAGGTTTATTTAAATCCTTTATCCTTGGATTTCTCGAAGTGCAGGTCCAAATCGGTGAATGAATAGACCTTAATGGGATTGGTAAAGCCTTTGACCAGTTCCTCGCCCACATAGTTAAGAGAGTTTTTTATCTCTCCTTCCGGCAGCAGGTCGTAAGAGCGCTGCGAGACCAGAACCAGGGTTTCAAAGAGCTTGGTCAAGGCCTCCACTCGGGAAGCCAGGTTGGCGTCTTCGCCGATCAGGGTGTAATCCATGCGCTCCGGGCTGCCCACGTTGCCGACCACTACCGGACCGGTGTTGATACCGCAGGCGATCAAGAGGGGAACCTCACCCTTTTCAGCCCATTTCTGATTGAGTTCCTTCACCCTTTCCTGAATCTCATGGGCTACCTTAATCGCGCGCTCCACATGGTCCTCGTAGTAGATGGGCGCTCCGAAAAAGGCCATAAGACCGTCGCCCATGTATTTATCCAGGGTGCCACCGTGTTTGAGGATGGCATCGGTCTGGGCGGTCAGATATTCATTTAAGCGGGCGATTACGTCTACCGGGTCCTTGTTCTCACTGAAAGCGGTAAAGCCGCGGATATCGGTAAACATAATGGTTACTTCCTGTTTTTTTCCGCCCAAGGCCATTTGCTCGGGATTGGCCATCAGCTGATCAACTACGTCCGGAGAAACATAACGGGAAAACATAGCCTTGGTCTTGCGCCGGCTCATCTCGGCCTCGATGAAGTCGATAGCTGTGGAACCAGCATAGGTTATGAACAGTGTCACCATCGGGGCGGCGCCATTCAGCCACCAATGGGATTTCCAGGCCAGGTAGGAGCTGACCAGCGCTACGGCGAGCGCAAGCAGGGTACCCAGCGCCCCCCACCAGGCGCCCCGCCCATGGATAGCCAGGGCGGTTAAGAGGACCAGTAGCAAGAGGAAGGCGAAATTCAGCCAGGGGTTTACGTCACGCAGCCAGGCATCCGTTAGGATATTTTGCACGACGGTGGCGTGGATTTCCACACCGGGGCTGGGCAGCAGTCCCTGGGATACCATGTTACTGGCGGTACAGGGAGTGGAATAGACATCGTGGTCCTCGGCCGTTTCTGGTCCGATCATAACTATCTTGTTCTTAAAATACTCGGGCTTGACCTGGCCTTCGATTACGTCGGCATAACTGATGGTTTTAAAGGTATGCATGGGGCCATAGAAGGTAGCCAGGGCTCTATTCTCCTTATCCAGAGGGATGCGGTGTTTGCCAACTTGCAGCCAGCCGGGAGTAAGCTTCAGATCATTATAACTGAGATTTTCCGCCGACAGGGCTACCGCCAGGCCGAAACAGGGTACGGGAACCCCGTCGAAAATATTGACATCGACCAGGGTCGGGCGGCGCACCACGGCATCATTATCAGTGGCCATATTGACAAAGCCCAGGGAGGGGTTGCTGGCGACCAGAGCATCAATCGGCGCCTCAAACCCCTGGGTCAGTTCGCCGTTTGCATCCCGGGAAAAGGTAGCTTTGCCGGAAAGGACTACCTTGCCGTGTTGGGCAATAGCCTCGCCAAAGGCCTGATCGTTTTGGGGATTCTGTTCAGCGGCAAATGTCAAGTCGAAACAAACCGTGCGGGCTTCCTTCAACTTTTCCAGCAGTTCCGCGTGAATGGTACGCGGCCAGGCCAGCGGACCGATTCTCTCTACTGACGCATCGTCGACCGCCAATATCACTAATTCCTCACCCGGGCTTACCGGTCCCCGCGACATAAACCAGAAGTCGTATAAGCTGTTCTCCAGACCCTGAAAGACACCCAGGGCGACAAATCCCTGAATTATCAGCACCAGGACTATGGGCAGGATCCATTGCCGATACTTGCTTATGAAGGCCCACCTGTTTTGCTCTGAACCGGAATCTTCCTTTGAACTCACTCCATCACCGACCCTTCAATATTAATTACAACATGGCAGCAACCGGGGCATTATGAGACAGGAAACCAATGATAGGGTTCTGAATCTTCCTAACCCGGCAGTTTATCCTGCGAATTGTATTCTCTTACACATATATTACCATCCTCTAAAAAGGCAATCTCGGGATAGGGGCGTTTGACCTCGCCGCGAATGGAGCGGGACACCTTGCTCCCAATCCTAATCTGTCCCGGTACCAGGTTGATGGCGAAAACCACGCTGGCTTCGTCGCCATAGCAGCCGGCATGGGCGATTCCTCCGAGTTTTCCCATTACTATAATGTCGCTGCCGGCCACTATCTCGGCGCTCTCATGGACATCACCCCAGATTACCACTGAGCCTTCGGCATGCAGTTTTTGTCCGCTGCGCAGGTTGCGCCGGATAAAAACATCCTTGGGCGGAGCGGGGGCGGCAAAGCGCGGGGCTCGCGTCGGTGGTGGCGGAGATGGTTCCGCTCCGTCAGTTGGTGATTCTGCTGCTTCTGGCGCTGCCGGGGTAGGATGGTTAACAGTATTATTGAGGATCATGCCATTTTCCAGACAGAGCTTTTGCAGGGCGGACAGGTCCTCATGGGAAAGTTCCGCCAGGCCCTTGCCCTGGAAAACGACCCGGGAACCGTTAAATAACCCGGGGGTGCCGGCAAATTTCTTCTCCAGAAATGCCAGGTGATCAGCCAGGCTGCCTTCACCGAAGAAAAATACCAGGCTGTCGTTTACTCCTTTGATGGTGACCATGATTATACTACCTGCCTTTGATCGGTATATTAATGTCTAATGCTGCGTGTTTGCCTTCGCTAATCAGCCTAACCTCGGGTTGGCCGTCGATATCGACGTGGCGGGCGATAACCTCCAGGATCTCTTCCTTCAGCGTTTCCATCAACTGGGCCGATGAACCCAGCCGGTCATGGGTAAGCACCAGGCGCAGTCTGCTATTGGCGTGATCACGCGGGGAAGCATTATCCCCCGAGAAGATCTTCTTAATAAACTCCAACATCTAGCTGCTCCCCCCTTCTAACGGCTGGAAAAGAGGCCGCGCCGCAGCCTCCGCCAGAACGATTCGTCATCAAAACTAAGATATTCGATTTCTTCACCGCTCAGGCGCCGGGCAATATTACTAAAGGCGGTAGCCGCCTGGGAGCGTTCGTTGAGCACTACCGGTTCACCCCGGTTGGTGGATACCAGTATCCCTTTATCTTCCGGAACAATGCCGATCAGATCAATACACAGGTGCTCCAGCAGGTCATCCACGCTCAACATATCACCCTTCTTGACCATCTCGTTGCGCAGGCGGTTTACCACCAGCTTGATGTCCGTGAATTCGGCGGATTCCAGCATGCCGATAATGCGGTCGGCGTCTCTTACTGCGGAAACCTCGGGATTGGTTACTACTATGGCCTGGTCGGCCGCGGCGATAGCATTACGAAAACCCTGCTCAATGCCGGCGGGGCAATCAATGAATATGTAGTCGAAATCCGGCCGGAGCTGGTCGCACAGGGCTACTACCTGTTCCGGACTGATATCATCCTTGTTTCTGGTCTGGGCGGCGGGTAGCATGTATAGTTCGGGAAAACGCTTGTCTTTTACCAGGGCCTGTTTTATGGTGCATTCCCCTTCGATAACCTGGACGATATCGTATATTACCCGGTTCTCCAAACCCAGTATCAGGTCCAGTTTTTTCAGGCCGATATCCAGATCGATCACCACGACCTTCTGACCCATCTTTGCCAGGGCTGACGCTACATTGGCTACAGTGGTAGTTTTGCCTACCCCACCCTTGCCCGAGGTTACCACTATAACCTGACCGTCTTTCTTCTTGTTATCCATTTAAAACTGGCCCTCCCCAATTAATATTTCAGTTGTGATTAATTGATACCTTAACAGGTCAGTGCAGCTTACTATCTAAACCGGATTTACCGGAAGCGGTTCTGCCTAATAAAATCGGTATTGGTAAAAATTTGCCGGCTAATTAGAAAAAAGTGCACAACTAGTTATATTTTAAAACATAATCTGGTCTTAATAAATAGAATAATTTCGGCTCGTGCATCTCGGTAAGGATTATACCGCCAATAAATTACCGCTAATTTGTTATATACTATAATACGGGAATCAAGAGGCCAGCGAAGGTTAGTATGGCTAAGGCAATTTCCCGGTGTATTAATTCCGGGAGTATAATCGTATAAAGGACAGGCTGCGCTCTAAAGCCGGCAATCAGGCAAGGGGGGCTCGTTTAAGTGAAAAATATATTGCGGGGGTTGGCCCTGCTGGTAGCTGCCGTCATCGTATTCGGGGTCTTTTTTATCATCGGGGCGTCACTTACCCAGACTCTGCCCCGGGTATTGCTCTACACCACCAGGTTAAATCAATGGGAATATGCCACCAGAGAGCAGACCGCGGTTTATTATGCCGACGGCAGCCAGATGACCACCCTGGGTTATCAGCGTATCTATCAGGAGGATTTCCCCGATTTTTTAAAAAAGAGCGTGGTAGCGGTGGAGGATAAGCGCTTCTACCAGCATGCCGGACTTGACGCCCGGGGTATCGGCCGGGCGATTTGGAAGAATATCCGCTCCGGCAGCAAGGCAGAGGGGGGCAGCACCATTACCCAGCAGTTGGCGCGAACCCTGTTCCTCAACCAGCAGAAGACCTATGGCCGTAAGATAAAAGAGGTCTTCTACGCTACGGCTCTGGAAGAGAAATATGGCAAGGACGCCATCCTGAACATGTACCTGAACGAGATCTATATGGGCCGGGGCGGCTCGGGCATGGGCTGCGCGGCGCGCACCTATTTCAACAAGGATATCGGGAGCTTGAACCAGGGGCAGATCTGTATGCTGGCCGGTATGATCCAGGCCCCGGAGTATTATGCCCCCGAGCGTAATTACCAGGGGCTGAAGGAGCGCCAGGAAACCGTGATTGCGGTCCTGGAGGAGCAGGGTGTTATTACGGAGGCGGAAGGCGAGCAGATCAAAGGTCAGCCATTGAATATCCAGCCTTACGTGCCCGAAGGCGGTAGGCATCCCTATTTGGCCGTCTACATCCGGAACCAGGTGGAAGATTTACTGGGAACCAAGGGGACCTACCAGGCCGGTTTAAAGATTTATACTACGATAGACCGCCGGATGCAGGAGGCCGCAGAAAAGGCGGTGGCCAGCCAGGTAAAAACCCTGCTGGCCCGGGGAATTAATGCCCATGACATGGCACTGGTCTCGATTGATCCTGATACCGGCAGCATCAAAGCCCTGGTCGGCGGTCCTGATTTTTTGCAGAATCAGTTGAATATGGCCATCCTGCCCCGCCAGCCGGGTTCGTCCATCAAACCCTTGTATTATGCGGCGGCACTTGACGAGGGTATAATCGACCCGGAAATGACGATAAACAATGCGCCCAGAGACTTTGGCGGCAACTATGTACCCCGCAATCATATCGCCAACGCTCCGGAGCAGGTTTCCGTGCGGGACGCCCTGGCTAAATCGGAGAATGTGGCGTCAGTGGAGATCATGAGCATGGTGGGGGTGGAAACCGCCAGTTCATATATAAGGAAGTTCGGCGTCACCACCCTAAAACCGGAGGACCAGCACCTGGCCCTGGCTCTGGGCGGGATGAATGACGGGATATCGCCGCTGGAGATGGCTGATGCCTTTGCGGTTTTTGCCGACGGAGGCGAGTACCACCAATACTATTCGATTGAAAAGATCGAGGACGCTACCGGCCAGATAATAAGCAAGAGCAATCCGGATTCCTGGCGGGTCATCAGTGACGATACCGCGGCCACCATGGATGAATTGCTGCAGGGAGTAGTGAATTATGGCACAGGAAGCGGCGCCAGGATAGCTATTAAAAGTGCCGGCAAGACCGGTACCACCACCGACAGCCGCGATCTATGGTATATTGGTTACACCAGCGAGTTATGCACCGCGGTCTGGAGCGGCAACAGCAGCGGCGCGGTAGTCAAGGGCTACGATACCTTCGGCGGCAGTGTGTCGGCTCCGGTATGGCGCAGCTATATGAACAACCTGTATTATAGCGGCGTATTTCAGCAGAAGGTTACTACGGAGGTGGAAGAGGATACCACGCTGGAGGAACCGGCCGGAGATGGTCCAGTCGATGGAGAGCAGGCCACGGATACCGGCGGTGAAAATGAAACCGCCCCGCCGCTGGATGCTGAACCGGATACTGGCCAGGACAAAACGAATGCTCCAAATAGCGGCGCCGGAGCAGACAGCGATACCGCTACCAATACGAATAGCAATACCAACACCAATAGCGGAACCGCTGGTAGTGTTCTGCCCGCCGAAAATCAGAGCGGAAGTACGGGCTATTAAAAGTTTTGGGGGTTTGTTCAATGCGTTACGAAGGCAACATCTTCCGGCCCTTCAGCGAGGCCAAAAGCTATCTGCTGCAGGTGACCATCGGCTGTTCGCACAACCGCTGCAGCTTCTGCGGTATGTACAAGGACAAGAAATACCGGGTGCGCAGCCTGGAGGAGATCAAGACCGATATCAAAATGGCGAAAAACTATTACGGCGACCTGGAAAAGGCGTTTCTCTGCGACGGCGATGCCATCGTGGTGGATACCGAGATACTGCTGGAGATACTGGCCACGCTTTATGACACCTTTCCCTCCCTGCGCCACGTCGGCAGCTATGTGGGGCCGGTGAGCACCCTGCGAAAGAGTATGTCCGAGTTGGGTGCCCTGCGGGCGGCGGGGCTCACCAAGGCCTATCTGGGCGTGGAAACCGGTGATGATCGCCTGCTGCATGAGGTACATAAGGGAGCCGGTTATGCTGAGATGCTGCAAGCCGGGCAGAGCCTGGTTGGTGCCGGCATCAATCTATCGTCCATGGTTTTATTGGGGTTGGCGGGACGCGGGCCCCGTTCCCGGGAACATGCGTTGGCTACCGCTCAGATAACCAATGAAATGAAGCCCCAGTACCTGGCGGCCTTGACGGTAACCCCCGTCCCCGGTACCGGGTTCTACCGCCAGATCCAAAGCGGAGAACTGGAATTGCTGGACCCCTTTGAGACCCTGGAAGAAATGAAGTTGATGTTTGAAAATATTACCGTGGACAACCTGAAGTTCGTTGGCACCCACGCCTCCAATTATCTGCCGATAACCGGGACTCTGCCGCAGGACCGGGACAAGATGCTGGCCACCGTTAATGAGGTGTTGGAGAAAAGGGATAAGCGCTATCTGCGCAGTGAGGCCTCCCGCGGATTATAAGGCTGGTCATAGTCTTGGGGCGGATAGGGAAAGTTTCGACAATTCAGAAAAAGCCATACCGCTAACGGTATGGCTTGCAGCCAAACGTATCAATTTTTGTTGCACTATTTTATAGTTTATCCCACCAGTGAAAGCCGTTAAAAAAGAACACTCCAATTATAGCGGCTACCAGGCCTACACCAAGGCAAAGGACCAATACCAATACAAAGATCGCTTCTGAATCCATAATATCACCTCTAGTAAAACCCCCTTTAATCATACTAACACGAAATGTAAACTCAGGGTAGATTTTTTATCCGCTATATACAAAAACCTGCTGTCTATGGCCTTATTTTATGGGCATAGCTTGCTGCGACCCGCTTCCTCTGCCTGACCAGGAGTCGGCGATTGAGCCAGTATGGGGTATTGCTATAGCATATACATTCAGTCAATTACTTATGACCGCTGTTACGAGAATAAGTATTAGGAATCTCCAAGAAAGCGCTTTTCTTTGTTCAAGAAAGCAGGAAATAATCAGCCGGCTGTAGAATATTTTTATTATAAGGCCAGGCTTATTGGGACCTTTGCCTGCAAGTAGAAAAGGAGATGATTTCATGGCCTCTAAATTACACATTTTTGCCGTATCCGATTCAGTAGGTGAAACCGCGGAAAAGATCGCGGTGGCCTCCGTACTGCAATTTAATGTAGAAAGGAGCATCACCAGGTTTTCCCGGGTTACCAAGGAGGAGCAAGTAGGCAAGATTATCGATAAGGCCGCCGAGGAAGACGCGATCGTTATTTATACCATCGTAAAGCCCGAGCTTTGCGATCTGGTTGACAAAATGGCCCAGGACAAGGGCGTGGTGGCTATCAATGTGATGCAGCCCCTATTCCAAGCCATCAAGGATAAGACCGGCCTTAATCCGGAAAATATTATCGGCCTTACCCACAAGATGGATGACCAGTATTTCAACCGCATGAAGGCGATCGAGTTCACTATTGAGCATGACAACGGCCAGGCGCTTGACACTATCGGCGAGGCTGATTTGATTGTACTGGGCCTGCCGCGGACATCCAAGACCCCGTTGTCCATGCATCTGGCCAATCTCGGCATTAAGGTGGCCAATTATCCGATTAACATCGATACCGAGCTGCCGCAGGAGATTCTGGACCTTAGGGATAAGGTATCCATGGTAGGACTGACCATCGATATGGAAACCCTGCTGGAACTGCGGCGGGAAAGGCTGAGAAGCTTCGATATGCCCGAAGATATTGATAGCATCGATGAAATGGTCGCGGAGGAACTGGACAATGCCTACCGGATCTATGCCCGGTTAAAATGCCTGGTCATCGATGTAACCCTGGACGATATCGAAGAGGTAGGCAATACCATTACCCACAAGTTTAATCTGCCGCTGCGCGTCACCCACCATCGTTTCTAACTGCAATAACCTAAAGGGGGAATTATCCCCCTTTCAGGCCGATGACAAAAGCGAATATCTGCGTTGTTGCAAAAATCCCGCTCAATCAACGTACGCAAGTACGCCTCAATCGCGGGATTTTTGCACGCCTTGATCTTCACTCTTGTCATCGCCCTGACATCTTGCCGACTTTGTCGACAATCTGAAAGGGGGAATTATCCCCTTTTTTTATTGTGCAGAATGAGGAGGTCTTTGATCTTGCCCTACGTCTACATCCTGCAATGCAGCGACGGAACCTATTATACCGGGTATGCCGTGGACCTGGAGAAACGATTGCAGCAGCATCAGAGCGGGACCGCCTGCAAATATACTCGGGGACGGCGGCCGGTTGTTTTGGTTTACCGCGAAGAATTGGCCAGCAAAGGTCAGGCTATGAGCCGGGAGATCCAGATAAAAAAAATGCCGCGCAGCCAAAAGGAAAGGCTGATCGAATCGCTTCGTACATAATGGCCGTCACTTCGGGGCAAAAATATGCTAACGCAATTTTTGTTCGAAAAGGAGGCCAGGCTGTAATGATCAAAGGCAAGGTGGTAAGCAAGACGGAGTTCCTGCGGGATGGGCTGTGGAGCAAGGAACAATATGAGGGACTCCTGGTCAGTGCCGACCGGTCCACCGGTCTATATAACATCGGCGTGCAATTGGGTGAAAACGAGGTCCTGGTGGTCGACCAGACCAAGGCCGACAGCATACGCGAACGCATCCAGGGATGGGCGCCGCAGATCAATGATATTCAAAGGAAACACGGGGTAGACATGAACCTCCAAAACTATACTGACTAACGAAATATCCATATTTTTCGCACAATAATCCCTTCCCGGCCATCATAGAATATGGGGGGAGGGATTTTTGTTTTGCAGGACTGGCAGGATTTATTGAGATATCCCTTGGCCGACGACAGGTGGATCTTGAAAATGCTCATCGGCAGCCTGATCATTTTGCTTCCCATCCTTAATCTGACCCTTTTGGGGTATGCTATCGCCTGCATGGACATGGGGATGAGGGGGAGCCGTAAGCTGCCGCAATGGGAGGCTTGGCGTGACTACATCGGGGATGCCCTGTCTGCCGGGGTTATACTTATCGTCTACCTGCTTATCCCCATGATTCTCACGATGGTTTTATGCCATATTCCCTTAATTGGCGTGTTTCTCGGAGCAGCCGCCATTATTCTGGCCGGCGGGCTGATTCCGATGGCCCTGGCCGCTTACGCCGTGCGCCGTGATATCTCCGAAGCCTTTGCTTTGGGCGATATAATTAAGCAGATCGCCAATAACCTGGATACCTATCTGTTAGCCTATTTCTCGCTTATATTGCTTTTTTGTTGGGAATTAGCCCTCATAATAGCCATACCTTATCTGGCCTGGCTCTGGGCCTTCATCATGTTTTACGAAGCGGTCATTTTCTCATATCTGATCGGCTGCCTGGCGCGGGCCGCCTAGCCGGAATAATTTCATAGCAAATCATTAAAGCTAGAATAATAGATGCTTGGTACAGGAAAGAGGGTATGCCATGAAGACGCTGTGGAAGGGCGCCGTTAGTTTCGGGTTGGTTAACATCCCGGTAGCCATGTATGTGGCCACGGAGAACAAGGATATCAAATTCAACTACCTGCATAAGGAATGTATGAGCCCGATCAACTACCAGAAATTCTGTCCCAAATGCCAGCGGGAGATAGGAAGCGACGAACTTGTGCGCGGTTATGAATACCAGAAGGGCAGCTACGTGATAGTCAATGAAGAGGACTTTGCCCGCATACCGCTCAATAATACCAAGACCATCGACATCCTGGACTTTGTGGAACTGGCCCAGGTCGATCCCATATACTTTGACAAGTCATATTATCTGGAACCGGCACCGGGGGGTGAGAAGGCCTATACCTTGATCGTTGAAGCCATGCAAAAGACCGGTAAGATCGCCATCGCCCGGGTCATTATCCGCTCCAAACAAACCCTGGCCGCACTGCGGGTAAAAGAAGCTTATCTGGTCATGGAAACCATTTTCTATCCTGACGAAATCCGCTCCCCCGCCTCGCTCAATCATGGCCTGGAAACCTCCCAGCTGCATGAAAACGAGATTAAGATGGCGGTAAGCCTGATTGAGAATCTCTCGGTCGATTTTGACCCCGTGCGTTACCACGACGAGTACCGCAAAGCCCTGTGGGAAATGATCGAGGCCAAGGTGGCCGGCCAGGAGATCGTGGCCCCGACCGCACCTGAGAACCGCGGCAATGTACTGGATCTAATGGAGGCCTTGAAGGCCAGTGTAAAGCAGGCCGAAGAAAACCGGCAGGCGGCCGGGGCATCACCAACCTCCGGGGGCAAGGGCCGAAAGAAGGCCAGGACCGGGAGCTAATGGCTGGTGATATCGTAGACCGCAGCCTCCAGGTGATGGAGCCGGTAAGCTGTGACCAGGTTTTTGAACGGCAGGATTATCTCTACCAGGTTAAATGGGATGGGGTACGCATGCTGGCCTTTATTCAGGATGGCCAGGTCACGCTAATCAACAAACGACATCATGAGAGAACCTTGCAATATCCCGAACTGCAGGAACTGCCGGCCAGGATTGCTGCCAGGCAGGCTATCCTGGATGGAGAGATCGTGGTTCTGAAAGGAGGCAAACCCAGCTTCCCGGCGGTGATGAGCCGGGACAACCAGCGGGGTGAAGCCGGGATACGAAGGGTTCAGGAAAGCCTGCCAATTAACTATATGGTATTTGATATCCTGCAGCTTAACGGGGAAAACCTCACTATTCAGCCATTGGAAGAGCGTCAGCATCTGCTGCGCGAGCGGATCGCGCCGGGAGCATGGCTCCATTTGGTGGAGGATTTTGCCCAAGGGACCGCTCTTTTTGAT
>Ga0209340_1002193_pt1 | contig 11833 bp, 14 predicted proteins | sample EPASupsiteSAE323_FD_187266 | JGI IMG/M metagenome (GOLD analysis project Ga0209340, IMG submission 187266) | Bioremediated contaminated groundwater from EPA Superfund site, New Mexico - Sample SAE3-23 (SPAdes) (version 2) | ecosystem: Environmental > Aquatic > Deep subsurface > Groundwater >... | reverse complement strand
AGTAACAGCAGATCCTAGGTTAAGAAGACCTAATTGTATAGTATTTAGATAATTAATAGACTTGGAGATGTTGTTTAAATCAGAAACCCTCCTAGTATCATTTGTTTGATCTATTATGTTACCTGGCTTTATGGCAAAGATAATGATAGCTGCTAATAAACTTAAAATTGCTAGTACGATCATTAATTCTACTAGGGTGAAGGAATAATGTATTTCCCTTTTTTTTGTATTTAAATTAATTTGCATCGATATCAATATTAGAAAAATTCTTATCTTGTTTTAGACCTATGACCCCTTCCTTGGCTAAATGTAGAATAGCCAAGAAGTTAACTATAACATCAATTTTGTTTTCTTTGCTCTGAACTAGATCTTTAAAATTATATTTATTCCCCTTAGTAAAGTGAGAAAGTAATTGATGTATTCTCTCCTTTAAGTTTACCATAATTTTTACTTTTTTGGAAGGGTAAACGATATTTTCTTGTTTATAGATTTCTAGGGCTCGGAGAAAGGCAGTTTTTAGATCAGAAATCTTTAAATCCTTAGGAGGAGAAAATTGAGCAACTTCATTTATAAAAGGTTCATGATCAAAAAAACGAGTTTCAGATAAAGCTTTTTCTTTAATAAATAATGCTTTATCTTTAAAGAATTTATATAAGGCTAATCTATCTTTTAGATCAATAATTTCTTCTTCCTCTTCTCCGGATAAAGATAAAGTAGGTAAAATAGCTTTGGATTTAATTAAAAGCAAAGTAGAGGCAATAACTAAGAAATCTGCCATTTCATTAGAAGAAATGATATTAGCATTCAAAAAGGAAAGATAATCATTAGTTACCTGAGAAATTGAAATTTCAGTAATATCTAAATTACGTTGCTCGATTAATTCGAGCAATAATCCTAATGGGCCATTAAATTTTTCTGTTTGAACTTGGAAGGATTCCATATTATTGACATTTATTATATTATGTGTTATTATATATTCAACTTGATACTTAAAAGAAAGAGAGGTAATAAGATGAAACGATCTTGTGTCTGGAAGGGAAAAATTGTTTTTTCGAAAAAAACTAGAGTTAAGAGAAATGTTATACTAGCACATCGCAAATATAGCAAGATATATAGGATAAAACATCCAGACAAAATGATTGAAATACAGCGAGACTGGATCGCAAAACACCCGGAAAAAAGAAAACAATACAGAAAAACATTCTATGCAAAACATCCTGGAGAAAGAGAACAATATAAATCTGAATATTATCGTAGATACAGAGACAATCCAATAAATTCTAGTAATAGTCATGCCATATGGACTATGCAAGAAACGGAGTTATTGTTCCAAAGAGAGATTAATGATGTCTCCTTGGCAAAAAAGCTAGGAAGATCGGTGCAAGCAATACAGGTACGAAGATGTTGCACATATAAATCTGCCTTTGATTTTTTCTGCCTTTCTCTGTTTATTACCTTAGTGGGTATTTATGAGCTTCGTTGAATTTAACGGAGCTCTCTTCTTTTTTAAATATTATTAATTTTTTAAACGACCAAATATTTCTGTAGCTTTTTTTATTTCTTCGGGAATGCCTTTTATGCAATCATAGTCCTTGACTTCTTCTTGATTGACTCAAACAAAATCCGTAAATGCACCTTCTTCAAATTTAACATCCCCTGATATATATTTAGCAGCAAACTTAATTAACATTACTGGAATACCATCTGGGCGAATAAATGCTACACTATTAATATACACTATTTCTTCGCTAATTTCAACATTTGCTTCTTCTTTTGATTCTCTTTTTAATAATTTTTCAATTTCGTTTTCAAAATCAAGGACATCCCCATTCATACGAGTAGGATTATTTAAATCTAAATCTTTTCATTCTAATTTTCCTCCAGGAGTACAGTACTTTCCTGGATGGACTTTTTCCGTTTCACTTCTTTTTAAAAGCAAACATCTCTGGTCAGAGTCACGATAAATAACTACATTAGATACTACGTAGAATAACTTATCTTGCTTAGCATTTTCTATGCTTATTTTTTCTGCCTTCATAGTTTTTAATTTAGATATTAATTATTTTAATTCGACTAACCGCTTTTTTAATATTTCTCATCCCTTGGCCTACAGGATAATATACTGGGTAAACATCAAATTCCTTGTTCTTAATAACTAATTTTTCTTTTTCCTTTTTGGTATAATCAGACATCTTTATTTTTTTATTCAGAAGAATCGATGAAACTTGGTTTCCAAACGAGATTATCTTCCCTGGATTAATTTCATAAATTTCCTCTAAAGTATTTAAAAGATACTCCTTAAAAACTCCGTCTTTTAATTTTCGAGCATCATCTTGAGTACACTTAGCAAGGTTGGTAATATATATTGATCTCTTATTTATATCCTCGTATACTTTAGTAGCGAAATCCGTTGTCCATGTGTCGATGGATCCTTTCTGTATTGTCTTACATATTATATTATCAAAAAATCCAAAAGAATTCAATAATTTTCAGATATTTTTTGTACTAATTCATGGTGCCCTTAATCCTCTTCATTCTGGAAGCGCAGAAATATTTCTAGCTGTTGGATTCATAAATAAAAATAACACCTTAGGATCATGAATACAACCAGCTCCATATATGGCATTTAGTTTTGGATTGCCATATATTGTTTGTAACTTATCAATATCTTTTTTAAGATGTTCTATTTGTAATTTCGTTTTCATATTTTGCTTCTAATTATTACTCAAAGAAAGTTTCTCTTTTATAATATCCTCTGCGTGTTTCTTCATCTTTAATTGGGTTTCGATAGAATCCATTAATTCGATAGCGATAACTTCCCCTAAAACAAAATTAGGAAGTTCTTTTATGTATTCAAAATCATTTTCTGTTTCAATCTCATGCCCCTTAGCCCCTTCTCTGTAACCACTTAAATGGTTGCATTTGAATTTATCTGTATCTTTATACTCCATTACTTGTTCGTATTCTGGATTGTTTAATCGCTTAGCGGTTTGAAGATGATTTAAATCAATACAAAAACCACCAAGTTTTTCTAAGCCAAGCTTATTAACAGGAGTTCTAACATGGTTTTCTAAAAAAAGATTTTTTAAATATGGCTCGAATTGTTCCAATCTGTCTAAAAGCATATCATGGATAACAAAGTATTCAGTATCATAATTCTTCTTAAAAAATTCTATATCTTGACTCGTATTTTCTTCACGCAAGTGTACTAGAGGAATATATTTGATTCCTGATGTTAGTAATTCTTTAAAGAATTCTTGATGTTTTTCTGGGGGCATGGTAGTTAAAAAAACACAGGCTTCTGTAATCCCTAATTTTTTAATTTCCTCCAATTTACTTAAAAAAGAAGGATAATCTCAGCCCGTTAAACTAACGTATACTTTTGGTAATTCTTTTAAAGGGGTATTCATGTTTTTAATAAATTAAAAATCTTCTAAGGAATATATCTCTAAAACGGGCTCTTCATATGGATGAACAGCCTTAATGGCATTGATAACATCATTTAATTTTTCTCTACTACAAACAACTTCAATTTTTTCTTCAACTACTTCTTCTAATTTTCCAACTTCTCCGATAAATGAGTTAGCTCCTTGTTCGGGTTTGAATCTTCCAACAATTTTTGAAGATATACTACAAAAGGTATATTTACCTATGATCCCAGCTCCGGCTTTTCCTATAGCTTCTCTTACTATATCAGCATGAGATTCTGGGCTCGTTGTAATTATTTTTACATTTTTATTTTCCATGGTGTTTTTTTTATTTTGTTAATATTATCAATTGTTATTCATGCTGACATAGCCCCAAACCCTGTTTTATCGATTTCAAATGGTTTGATTTTCTTGGGATTTTTTAAGAATATAAGTAAACAATATCTTTTATTCTTAAATAATTCAAAGAAGTATTTAATCTCGTTTTTCTTAATCCCATCCTCTTTTCCGTATTTATTTAAAATTTGTTTTACTTTTGATGGGATTAGGTCGGAAAAAGAAATTACTTTTTCTACCTCGGCCTTGAGAGAAACGGGACAACCAGAGTCCTTGAAATATATATTATCGCCTTTTTCTATTCTACCTCAGGGAGAACATTTAGACATATATCAACGAGATTCAATTCTTTTTTCTCCTAAAAGAATTTTTTCTGTTAGACCTCATGATTTTTTCATTATAGCTAGATGGTCCATAATTAAATATTACTTATATTTCCTTACTTTTCTTTTTTTGTATATATTCTTTGACCCCTTTAAGTCACCCCCCTTGAAAATAATCTTCTGGAATAAAGTTTTCTATACTAACTCACTCATATTTCTCATGATTCTGACCTAAAATAATATTACCATCTAAATAGTTAGCATCATACCCTACTGCAAAGATTCTTCTTTTTTCTCGCCCTCCATCGGGCAAAACCTCATCTCTTTCGTGTCGCATAAATACAATCGGTTCTTGAATATTATATCTAATCTGGTTTCCTAATTCTTCTTCCATCTTTCTCGTAATAACATCATCTAATGGAGTTTCAAAATCATTCATTCTTAATCTTCCTCCCGGTATGTCTCAATCGCCAAATCTATCTTTAGTAATTAAAAGTTTTCCTTCTTTATCTTTAAGAAAGATTTTAACAGCAACAAAATATAATCCTTTTTCAATTTCCTTATTTATTTCCACAGCAGTGTTTATACTTTTTCCCTGATCCACAAGGACAGGGATCGTTTCTCCCGACCTTCTTCTCCCCTAGAACAACGACATTTTCTTTTTTCTCTAGTCGTATTTCTTTATCAATCTTTAAAACAAAATCAGCTAAATAACTATTTAAATGATTTAACAGATCCTGATAAGAAATATATGATAAATGTTTGTATTCAACTAATGGGTCTTTTTGGGCGTATGATTGTAAATTAGCTGAATCGCGTAACTGATCCATTTTGTCTAAATGAATCAATCATAATCCATCAATGGCAGATAAAGAAACTTGCTTAACAATATCTCTGAATTGATCTAATCCAAATTTCTCTTTCTTTTCTTTAATTAAACTCTCATTGTATGGACTTTCAGAATTAAATAATGATTTTAAATAATCATCTAATTCTTGTTCAGTACTAATCTCCATAATGGCATTTCTTTTTCCATAGATTGCCTTTCTTTGTTTATTTAAAACATCATCGTATTCCAAAACATGTTTACGCATATCAAGATTGATTCCCTCAATCTTGCTTTGGGCAGCTTCAATAGCTTTGCTAATCATTGGATGTTCTATAGCTTCATCTTCTTTAAATCCAAACTTTTCCATCATAACACCAATGCTTTTAGGGGCAAATATTTTAACTAATTCATCTTCTAGAGAAATAAAGAATTGAGTAGTTCCTGGGTCTCCTTGACGTCCAGTACGACCACGAAGCTGATTATCAATACGACGAGCTTCATGTCTTTCAGTCCCTAAAACAAATAATCCTCCTAATTTCATAATTTCTTCTCTCTCAACTGGGTCAGATGGATTACCTCCTAAAATAATATCAACACCACGTCCAGCCATATTGGTAACTATAGTAACAGCGCCTTTTTTACCAGCTTGAGCGATAGTTTGTCCTTCTTGCTCGTGATGAGAAGCATTCAAGAAGTTGTGAGGAATCCCTTTGATCTTCAACAGTGTAGATATTTTTTCATTAATTGGAAATATATTTGCCTCCTGGTCTCCAGTAGACATAGCACGAATACCTACTAATACAGGTTGTCCTAGATTATGTCTTCTCTCTATTTCATCGGCAACAGCTTTAATCTTTCCTTCTACGGTACGATAAATTTTATCTGGTAAATCAACTCTAATTAATGGTCTGTTAGTAGGAATAGCAACCGTTTGTAGTTTATATACCTTTTCAAATTCTTCAGCAGAAGTAATAGCGGTTCCTGTCATACCACAAATCTTTTCATACATTCTGAAATAATTCTGAATGGTAACAGTAGCAACTGTTTTACTTTCTGGCTGAACATTAACATGTTCCTTAGCTTCAATAGCTTGATGTAATCCTCCAGAATATCGGCGATCAGGCAAAACACGACCGGTAAATTCATCGACAATCATAATTTGCCCGGATTTAACAATGTAATCTTTATCTTTATGGAAAAAAACCTTAGCTTTTAAAGCTTCCTCTAGATGATGAACATATTCAACCCCATCTAAATCATAAATATTCTTGCCTAATATTCCTTCTAATTTATTTAATCCTTCTTCTAATAGAGTAATAGTTCTATTCTTGTAATCTGCTTCGTAATCTTCTTTTTCAATTAATCTTGGGGCAATTAAAGCAAATTCTTGATATAGTTTTGAGGATTCTTCATCTGGCTGAGAAATAATTAAAGGAGTACGGGCTTCATCAATTAAAATACTATCAACTTCATCAATGATAGCAAAGCAATGTCCTCTCTGGGCTAAACTACTTTTATCTCTTTCTAAATTATCTCTTAAATAATCAAAACCAAATTCAGAGCTAGTACCATAGGTAATATCTGCCTTATATGCCTCTTGCCTTTTACAAGGTCTTAAATATTCTTGAAAAACTTTAAAACTAGCTAGAAGATCTCTATTCTTATCTAATTCTGATTGATCTTCTAAAGATCTTTCTTTGGTATAGCTTGGGTCATAAAGGTAAGAATCGTTTTGGGTAATACAGCCAACAGCTAGACCTAGAGAATGATAAATTTGCCCCATCCAAATGGCATCACGACGAGCAAGATAATCATTAACAGTAACTACATGAACCCCTTTACCAGCTAAGGCATTTAAATATGTAGGTAATGTAGCTACTAATGTTTTACCTTCTCCAGTTTTCATTTCGGTAATTTTTCCTTCAACTAAAGACATACCTCCTAATAATTGAACATCAAAATGACGTTGACCCAAAGTGCGCTTAGATCCCTCTCTAATTAAAGCAAAAGCTTCAGGCAAAGCCTGAATTAATGTTTTTTTATTAGATTGAATTTCACTTTTTAAATCGATAGATTTAGCTAATAGTTCTTCTTGAGAGAGATTTATTAAATCTTTCTCTAAGGAATTGATTTTATCAACTATGGATTTATGAGTATCAACGAATTTTTTATTGGTATCGAAAAATTTGAACATAGGCATATATTTTTAAATCAGATCATCGGTATCTTGAAAATTATTTTTACGACGATTGAATATTTTATTTAAGAATCTGTACTTATTCTTTGTAGCGTTACGCATAACAACGGTTCGGTATTTTGTTTTATTCTTTAATATCTGGTTTCTAAGATCACGAGTTAGGGAATCAAAAGCATGTTTTAAATCTCGATGTAGATCCTCTATGTGGATTCTTCTATCATAAATGACAAAAGTAGCTCCTACTTTAAAGCGATCTCCTCTTTCTGTAGGATTAGCCAATTCTTCAACTTCTAAATCTAGGGTAGGATTTCCCTTGGATTTAACAAGAATCCTTTCCAAAAAAGCTAACTTACGATCCAAGAACTGTTTTTCTCCTGGGAGCAAAACATAGTTCTTAACAGATATGTTGAATTGCATAATAAAAAACTTAAGTTTTTATTAGAACATTCCTAGTTTAGCATATTTTTAAAAAGAAAACAAGTTAAAAAACTATATACTATAATAGAAATATTTAAAAATTAATATCCCCGAGATGCTATCATCTCGGGGATATATTTCCTGTTTATATATTAAAGAATACGAATGCCATAGTATGGAATTCCTGCATTAATAATGTTAGCTATGGTTTGTCTTCCGAACATCCATTCAGAATCCTTTCTACCATAGAAACTGCTATGACGAATAACCATAACTCCATAATGGTCAAGATCCTTGGATTGTCTAGCATCACAACAAACTGTTCCCAAAAAACATACTTGTTTTGTCCACCATTCTTCTGGAATAGCTTCTTGGTTGTCACGTAACCAATTGTAAAGATTCAGATTTGCCATGTATTTTAACTCTATGTAATCAAAAAGTTCCTTGTCAGTCATATTTGCTTTTAATTCCAATAATTCTAGTTTATAATAATTAGCTTTCCACGGAAAATTATGATGTTTTCTGTGATAAACTATATTATCATAATCAATCATATCGCCAAATGGATCTTGGTCACAACCCACAGTAACTTTTGTCTTACTGAACTTAATAAGGTCTTGAAATAATTCTGGGTAATCTGCTAATAATTTCCAAAACGAGATATCGGCACCAGCGCTTTTCCCTTTTTCTATAATATCACTCAAAAACTTAATTTCCGAACCAAACTCTTGACCTGATCCTTGATCTGCCATTTATTTTCTCCCTTCATATTTTATACTTATCTTCGTTCTAATATTGACAAATAAACTTTCTATATAACATTTAATTTCTACTGGCCATAAAAATTTAACTTCTTTGACGGTGTCTTCTATTATAGTGCTAGTAAAAGTTTTTGTAGAAGGAGAATCATATCGCATTCTCCCAGCAAATTTTTTATTTGCAATTGTCTTTGACAATAAAGAAAAATCACTAGGCCACATCTCATCATATGGAATAGACTCAACGGGAAACCATCTTGGACACATTTCCTCTGTTTCGATAGATTCTCCATCAAAATCATTACATTTAAAAAAACGAACTCGACGAATGACTCCAGGTCTGTTTTCAAATGTAAAATCAACAATGCCTAATTTTTTTATTTTTCTAGCCATGAGTCCTGATTCTTCTAACAGTTCTCTTATTGCAGCTTTCAATTTGGATTCCCCTTTTTCAACGTGTCCTCCAAATCCATTATATCGGCCAGCTCCTAAGCGTAGCTTTTTCATACCAAGCAAAACCTTTCCTTGGTAAAAAACATAACAGACTGTTAATTCTTCTATAAGTTTAATCATGATTCCTCTCTTTCTTTGGATAAATTGATATATTTATCGTACCCCTAATATATGTCGATTTTGATTATTAATGTACGATATTACTCATCTAATATTAATATCATCATACCACAAATTGATATAAAAATCAAATCACCCCAGGTTACCCTGGGGTGATTCTTAGAAAGCTTCCTTAAATTAGTTTAAGGAATAATTTTTATTTAACAAAAATTATTTCTTGCCCTTCTTTGCTTTTTTAGCTTTTGCTTTCTTGGCTGGTTTCTTTGCAACTTTCTTTACAGCCTTTTTTGCTTTTTTAACCATATTGTTTTTTTATGATTTTATCTTTTAGTTTTATCTCCATCGACCCTTATGAAAAAATGGAGAAAACTACATTTTTAAAAACTCTCTTCTTCGATTTTCTTTTTGTAAAAATATTTTTCAATTTCAGATTTATCTTTTTCTACTACATATAGTTTACACGATTTTTTTTAAAAAGTCAATAGTCTGAGGCGTTTTTCTTAAATATTTTTGCACAGGCTATTTTTTTAAAAAAATATTTTAAATTTTATTTTTTATCAAATCCAACTAATTGAATTTCTTCTTCTAGCTCAATTCCAAAATTATTTCTAACAGCGTTTTTAACATGTAAAATTAGCTCGTAGATATCAATGCTTTTAGCATTTTCTTTATTTATTAAAAAGTTACCATGTTTTTCAGATACTTGTGCTCCGCCAACTTGGTATCCTTTTAATCCGGATAATTCAATTAAATACCCTGCAGGAACCTCTTTATGATCACGGTTGAAAACATTCACAAAATCTTTTTTTTCTTGAAATTCTTGTGAAAATTTATTTAAATTTGGATTTTTAAATACACATCCAGCACTTGGATACATATATGGTTGAGAATTTTGTCGCTTAGAAATAATTTCATTTACTTTATTTTTTATTTCTTCTTCACTAATTTCTGATTTTGTATCAATAAATTTTACTTCTCAGATAATAATTTTTTCTTGTTTAAAAATGCTATTTCGATAACCAAAATTACATTCTTCTTTAGAAAAAGTTTTAGTAACTGGCATATCTAAATCAGAATAATCAATTGCTTTAATTTCTAAAATTCCATCACTGGTTTCTTTATTAATAATTCCAGCATTTCCCCTGACAGCCCCACCAACACTTCCGGGAATACCAGTAAGGTCGATTAGATTAGTTAGCTTATTCTCTAGCATAAAATTTAAAGCCGAAGATCAAGATAATCCGGAACCAAAAGTACAAATATATTTTCCATCCTGCTCTTCAATGGATTTGGAAACATTTTGAATTTTTAAAACTAAACCATCAAAACCATCATCGCTAACTAAAATATTACTTCCTCCACCTAATATAAAAACGGGGAGAGAATTATCCTTGGCTCAAGCCAAGGATTCAATTAAAGATTCTTCATTTTCAATATTGGCAAAGTATTTTGCCTTGCCCCCTACTCGATAAGTAGTATAGGGAGATAATAAAACGTCTTTTTGTAAAATATCTTCAAACATTATTTATGTTTATCTAAAAAACTTTGTAAAATTAAAGCAGCAGCTACGGCATCGACAATGCCGTCTTTGGTTTTTTTAAAACCCATAAGATTTTCTGCTTCTTTAGAAGTTAAAATCTCATTTTCTTCATGGATATTACGATTAGTAAATTTATCTTTTAATTTAGTAACGAATTCATGAATTTTTCTAGATTCTTGGTTCTCTTCGAATTTAAAACTTAAAGGTAGCCCAATAACAATATCGGTAATACCTTCTTCATCAATTACTTCTTGTATTTCCTGAAGGGTTTGCTTTAAAGTCTTGTGAAAAATTGTTTTATAGGGAAAAGCAATTCTGATTTTATCATCAGCAGTTGCTAATCCAATTCTTTTTTCTCCAAAATCAATACCTAAAAGTTTCATTTCTAATTGTTAATTTTATATATACTAAGTATAGCATATATTTTTTTAATTGTAAACAGTTATTAAAATAGTTTAGGGATGACACGTTGGTCATCCCTTAAGATAAATTGATGATATATTATATAAATGATGTAAAAATGGAGCGCAGGAAGGTTTTAGGCAATACCTTCAACTTCTGTCGTTAACGGACAGTATTTTATTTATGTCTTTTATACAGACACACCCTTTTAAACTACCGCGCATAAACACGACTAGAGGGACTTGAACCCCCAACCTCCAAGTCGTCAGGCTAAGCGAATCCACTTTCAGATATCCGGAATCTGATTGAGATTCCCCTACTTAGCCATCTTGGTGCTCCACCATTAAGCTATAGCCGTATAAAATCCAGATACTCTGCAAATTAGTACCTTTTCAAAGGAGGAAATCCACGAATATTGTAATTAGAAACTACAGAGTATCTGGTCGACAAGATTCAAAAGTGAGACCGAGAAAAAAGGCAGAAAACATTAAAATTGCCCTCAGACCAAAAAACATAGGAGAAAACCCGGATCACACGAATAGAAAAGTATACAACAGAACGCTATGCACAGCCTTTTTTCTCGGTCATATATAAACACCAAGAGCGGTTAAAATATGATATAATATATCGAAATTATTTTTAAAAATACAGATACAATCAAAATTAGATTGTATCTGTATACTAGCAAAAATATAGATAAAAGTCAACCATGAGAATATACCCATATATATTAAAAAATTTGGGGAGGATAGCCGTGCTATCCTCCCTTGCGAACGAAAAATATAATTTAAATCTTTGGTCCCGGGAATAACTCCCGGGTAAATGTGAACAACTGTAAAGTATAATCATTTAAGGAGGCGAACCTTTTTAAAGAAGCCTAGGAAGTTCACAACCCAGCTGGAGGAATAGATATTCCTTCTACCTGTTCATAGGTCGAACCTAGAAAAACTAGAGGTTCAAACAGATATTTGCCAGCAAATTAAAGATCCCATAGCGGATGAACAGACTTCACATCTTTGGAATGTAATAT
>Ga0209340_1002190_pt1 | contig 11843 bp, 9 predicted proteins | sample EPASupsiteSAE323_FD_187266 | JGI IMG/M metagenome (GOLD analysis project Ga0209340, IMG submission 187266) | Bioremediated contaminated groundwater from EPA Superfund site, New Mexico - Sample SAE3-23 (SPAdes) (version 2) | ecosystem: Environmental > Aquatic > Deep subsurface > Groundwater >... | reverse complement strand
ACTCCCGGGCAAGTTTTCTTCCTTCTGCCATGGTGGCAACTTTGGTATGCAGACCAACGGGAATATCAATTACTACGATATTTGCACCAACAGCATACTTTTTTGCCATGACACTGGCAAGCATCTGGCCCCGGGCATCAATCTTGAAAGGATATTCCTGGATGATGATGCGATCATCGGCAGGTGCGATATTCGTAGCGCCGCCCCAGACAATTGCACCACCCACTTTTTCAGTCATCTGCTGGACCTCACTTGCAGAGAACTCAACGAATGCAAGGACTTCCATGAGATCAGCTGTGCCACCGGCACCCGTGATCGCACGCGAACTGGTCTTGGGTATTTTCAGCCCGCTCGCAGCGATGATGGGGACTACGAGAAGTGAGATCTTGTTGCCGGGCACACCACCAATAGAATGTTTATCAACAATCGGGCGGGATGCGAACTTGATCTGTTCCCCGGTCTCAACCATTGCACGAGTGAGATGTTCGACCTCGTCCATATCGAGCGGGTTGATGTAGGACGCGGTGATGAATGCTGTCAGTTCGGCAGCGGATAAATCGTCGCTGACTACATCCTTGATGATGGTCAGCGTCTCTTCTTTGGTAAGACGGACACCATCCATCTTCTTTTTTATAAAATCAAGGGATGCTGGTCTTCGTGCTTCCCGGATCTCTATCTCATCACCATCTTCGAGATGCAGGCGTTCATTGGTAATGCGATATATCCCTACAGTTCCCTGTTGTGCAATCGTTGAGGTTGTCTGCACTAATGCAGCTGACGATATACCGTTTTTCGGGTTTATTACCTGGACTCGATCACCATCGAGCACACCGATGCTGCGGGCATCAGCCCTGTTAAGAAGTACGCCTCGTGTTGCTATATCCAAGATTTTCGCACTGAATTTCACTTGCCAGTCCCTCCACAAGTAATGATACCCCCTGCCGGAAGCATTACAGTTACATCTACGTTAACCGCTCTGGCATTAAAAGGTGCCACGCTGGACCTTCTGCATACGCAAAAACCCGGATAAAAGTGGCGTAATAAACAAACGTTCGGGAAGAACGAACATTATATGAAATATTTCAAAACATTTTCATCGAAATACAGGAAAGCCAATCGAGCTTAAACCTGTTTTTTTGAAAACTGCAAATAAAAAAAAGATTTTTAGATGTTAGTTCAGTGCCTGCGAACAACGATGAACGCAACTGCGCCGAGACCAATCAATGCAATGAGTGCACCGTACCCGGGCGACTTGGTGGTCGGGATCGGGGTTGGGACTGCTGTTGCAACAGTGGTCGGGACTGCGGTTGCTACAGTCGTTACTACAACAGGTGTAGCGGTTGTAACTACAGGTGCTGCGCCTTCAAGAACATTGAAGAGTGCAGTGCCTTTTGCTACCTGAAGAATTGCATCTTCAGTGACAATGTACTCGTCCGGCTTGAATGTTGATGAATCAACATCGAACGAGATCTTGTTCATGCCGCTGTCACCCTTGGCTACCTTGACGGTGCCGGATGCGCCGCTGAACTCGCCGCTCTGGCTCTTTTGAGTCGGCTTGAATGATGATGAGTAGACCTCTACGAGAACTTCGTCATCTACCGCGAGGTTGGTTGCTGCAGTGATGGTGAACTTGTCACCAACGTGCTTGTCGCCAACGGGGTCGATACGGATGACGGGTACCTCGACGAGGAACTGGAGCTTGGTGTAGGTATCATCGACGTTGGGGCTGTTGATACCCTGGACGAGTGCTTCCGCTGCGTCGGATCCCTGCAGGCTTCCTGCACCGAGGAGCGTGAAGATGTTGGTTCCAGCGCCTGCGACACCTGCTGCGTTCAGCTGCAGGTTCTTGACGTAGATGATAGTAGCGTCGGTTGTGTCGGGAACGGTCGTGACATCGAACACATTGTTCTGCATCGGGTGCTGAACAACGACGAAGTACTGGCCGGGATAGAGATTCTTGGTGGATGTCTTCGAGATCTCGTACTTGAACGAGGCGTCGGCATTCACCGACTGGGTCTTGACATCTGATGCTGCGGTCGGGTAGTTCTTACCGAGGATCCAGACCTTGACACCGATGGGGTTGCCTTCTGCGGTACCGGTGATGAATACTTCATCACCCTGTGCGACAGTCGACTGGGATGCTGTTGCTGAGACGAACGGCTTCTTGATGATGATAGAGACCGTTCCAAATGCTGCGTTTTCAAGGTTGTCGTAGTTGCTCGGCTGGCTTACTGCGTAGATTGTGTACGTGCCTGCATCGAGTGCAACGTTGGATGTTCCCCACTTCCAGGACCAGGTGTTGTCACCGAGTACTGAAGCGGTCTGGAAGTCTGCTGCAACACCATTGGTAACTGGTGCGCTACGGGGGTTGGCAACATTGATCTTTGAACCTGAGGGTTTCAGGTTGGGACCCATGATGAACAGGTAGGTCGTGTACGTCTCGGTGTTGGTACCGGAGAACTTGATCTCTTCGCCGAGGTAGTAGCTCTGGTCGCCGGCTGCCACGATGGTGACTGCGCCCTTCTCGACCTTCACATCGACCTCGTCACTGTAGAACGTGCCGGCTGTGGCGGCAAAATTCTGGCCGGTGTTGGCAACGCCGTTGACGAACTGCTGCTCAACACGAATGGTGTACTTCTGTGCCTTGGTCCAGTTGGTGGTCTCCCACTGCACGGTCCTTGTACCGGCAGCTGCTGTGGTGACGTTAGCATACAGGTAGGTACCGTTCAGGAGTTTTGCATAGCCGCCAGTAAGAACGGAATATGATCCCGGGGGATATGCCACATTCTGCCAGATGGTCTTTCCGGCACCGTTCTGGTACGTGTAGTTACCTGCCAGTCCGGGGGCGTTCGCAAATGTTTTTGAGTCAGTATCTTGCACGACACCAGCCTGGTACTGGGTGATCATCGGGGGCTGGTCGTCATAATCACCACTCATGGAGCTGGTTCCCTTTACCCACATGTGGTAGGAAGTGAGGGGCTTGCCCGTGATGGTGACGGAAAACGCCTTGCTCCGGACTACGGAGTCCTTGTTTGCCTCAATCTTGATTGAGTCTGAGACAAGGGTGACGGTCGTTGTTGCAGAAACGGTCTTGCCGGTGTAGTCGGCACCTGCGTTCTTGTAGTTGTCCTTCATGTTGTTAAGCTGGGACTCTACATAGATGGTGTACGTACCGGGTGGGTAGTAATACTGGCCGTTTCTGTCAAGTGCATCAGTTGCCCAAGATGAGTTCTGATAGGTTCCAAACGTGATTGGGTTATATGTGGATGGAGTATTTCCCCAGATCCATGGCTGGAACGAAACGTTCTGCCGCAGGAGTGACTGGGCACGATTGCCCGGATTGCTCGCGTTCACAATACTGGTTAACGTTGTTCCGGAGGGGTCCTTAACCTTGATATCAAGGTAACCGTCGTCAATAATACCAAAAGTGGTACCACCTGCTGTTGTTCCGTCGCTCGCAGCGATAGGGAACCTCAGGTTCCGGTTGTTGATGGCCGAGTACATGTTGGTATCGATCTTGAAACCAAGTTTCTGTCCCTGAACTACGGACTTGCCGGACATATCGTTTCCTGAGCTAAGGCTGAAGTCCCACGGGGCGATAGCGAGGCTCGGATCAGCAACGGTGAACAGGAGCGCCTGGTTAAGTCCAGTCGAACCGTTATATATGTACCAGTTGCCGGTGTAGCCGACAAAGTCAGTGGACGCAACGGTGAACGACAGGTTGCGTCCGGTAAGATCAATCGTCTTGGTGGGTGCAGTAGTACTGATAGCTGCTGCGGATGCCCACCAGCCGATGACATTACTGGGTGTTCCTCCTGCAATCTGTGCGGCGATCTGAGCTGAAGTAAGATTCAGTCCAGATTCACCAATAAACACGGTTGCTCCCTGGGCTGTAAGGTTCTGTGCAACTGTATATGCCGATACCGGCATAACTGCAAGGAGCACGAACATTGCAACTGCAACCAGTGCAATAGTTAATCGCTTAGTCATATGTTTAGTTCCTCCAAAGTTTACATCATACATTTCAAGCCGCGAACCGTTTCGACAGATGCCGAATAACAGTTCTGCGAGCCCCATACTCCGTTTAGACGGAATATGGAACAGTATTTGTCAAAGAGCTGATATATCCTTTGTGGTCAATTTTTTAGGGGACTTTATGCCCAGATTGAGCCCCTTTTTTAATTTAAAACAAATAAATTGGATTTTAGTTGCCTCATACTTCCCCAGTTATGTTCAGTGTTTTTTGCACCCGCAACTGTGAATGAGTTATATGTCGCGCACTGTAATAATTTACTATAACCATTATATGATGTACACAAGTGTATAACGTTGCACATCCTTTTTCTCGTGAAATTATCCTGCAGGAACATTATACAACACATAAAATTTTCCTAACATTTTGAGGAACCTTATCTATCAATTATCAAGAAAAGTTAACAGATCGAAAGCAGATGATTAAGAACGCATTATTAGTGCATATTGCAGCTCCCGCTTTCCTTGCATACTAATAGTGACAATAAAGAGTGACAATCCACCCACTCATCCAACCTAGCGTCCAGCACACATTTCAACACATATACAATATACCAAAACCCACATTTCTTCATGAGAGTTATCCGGGCTCCAAGCATAGGGGGGGCACACGAACAGGTCATTAAGATGATCTTAGAGAAAGGCTGGACCCTCCGGACAGAAAATGCCGAAGCAACAGTCGAGTTCGAAGAAGTTTCCCTTCAGGTAGATACCCCGCTTGCCGAACCCATGACAAGTCCACACTCCCGGTTTCAGCAGCGGTTTGTTGAACAGTATGCCCGGGATCTGATTCACGGATCAAACGCAAACTTCGAGTATGATTACCATGGCCGGCTCTTTGACTGGGGTGAACGTCTTTTCACAGAGGGGCAGCCGGTGCATGTGGACCAGATTGCCTATATTATAGACAAACTCCGGTCCCAACCGGAAACCCGAAGGGCTGTAGCCATTACCTGGAACCCGGTTATTGATGAGAAACTCGATGACTGTCCCTGCCTCCAGCTCGTCCAGTGCATTGTGCGGGACAGCAAACTCCACATGCGGGTGGTCTTCCGATCCAACGATATGCTCACCGCTGCCGGTGCCAATATGTATGCCCTTGTCCAGCTCCAGAAACATATCGCGGATCAGCTCGGCATCACCTGCGGAACGTACACCCACATCTCGCTCGTTCCCCACATCTACTACATCCGGGACATGCACGACATCGAACCATTCTGCGGCAAAGGTGAGTTCATCCACCCGGTCAAAGAAGTCTGCCGCGCCTGCAAAGGGTGTGGACGGGCACAGAGCGCATAAACCGCTGAATAGTCCGTCACTTTAATTAAGCTACAGCGGCAAAAAGTATGAGGCATATAGCCCGGTAGTGTAGCGGTCAATCATGGTGGCCTCTGGAGCCGCCGACAGCAGTTCGAATCTGCTCCGGGCTACTTCTTTTCGCGTTTTTGCTAAAAAAGATTGAATCATTTTAATTCGAAGTGATTCTGCAACGCCAGCCTGCACATGTAAAAAAATTATGCGATGAGCGCCGGCAGGATACAGCAGATAAAAATTGCACTGAACGTACCAGCTCCGCCAATGCTCATTTCTGGAATTTCAAGATCCCTGATACGATTGAGCCGGGCGATATTTCCCCCAAACAGGGTACCGATAGTCCCGCTCACAAAGGCTACGACCATCGCCGGAATACCGGCCCCCCCAAACAGAAGCAGACCCATAAGAAGGGCGGTGAGGGCTGGAATGAGCAGGGGAACACGCAATCCCACGCCCGGGACCTGACGGGTTGCGAAATAAGTAACGAGAGCAACAACCAGAATCCCTGCTCCCACTGGTACCATCAATGAGGAACCGGTAATCGAAAATGCCCGATAAAACAGGTAGAGCGATATGCATATCGGCAGGATAGCCCCCCCAAGATTGATTGAGACAACGGTCTCCCAGACCGGATCCGCCTGCCAAGGCAAACCTGATCCGAATATTACCGTGGTATCAGGAGACATCCTGACCATATCGCGTTTGATCAGGTATAATGGGATATTGACATAACTTCCAAAGAGCATCAGCAGGACAACGACAATTGCGGTGATCCAGGAAAAACCCAGCTTGGTAAATGCAGCGCCGATCACTCCGAGAATGAGCAGGGGGATGAGAACTATAATCAAACCGACAAACAGGAGAATTGCGAGCACCGGGAGGGCCCCGGCAGAAACAAAACGGACACCATCAGCCATGCTGCTCTCACACCCCTGACCGGGTGCAGACAATCGCTGCATGATCCTGATGGTAGGGTGCAAGCCAGAGACTCTCCTGAACTACAAACCCTGCTGAAGTGAGCGCATCCACGGTCTCCTGGAAAACAACATCGGGCTCTTTTCTGACATCAACACTCCGTGTCTTGAGCATCAGGATAATCTGCCCACCGACACGAAGAAACGCGGAGTTCCGGATTGCAATCGTTGCCTGATCCGGTTGGGCAACATCCTGGTACACGAGATCCACCATCTCAACCAGAGGTGCGTACTGCTCCGGGCGGATCGCATCTGCCATAATCGGCACGATATTTTTGCGGCGGCGGGCTACTTCCAAGAGATCCTGCATCGGGCGGGGGGCGAATTCCACTGCATACACAACGTCAGCATAATCCGCCACGTGGGATACCGTGGTCCCATTCGCGGCGCCAAGATAGAGTACCCGGGTTTCCGCAGTGATCTCGACTCCCGTTCCCTTATGGTAAAGGGCCGCCAGCTTGCTGCGGAACGGATCCCACACCCGCGCAGTGCCCAGCATACGTTCGCTGTATACGCCGCCTTCACCCTGCGAAACTAGTACATCGCCGATCCAGATCATGACTCATTCTCCTTTCCGGTTATATTTTCGGTCCCTGTTCCGGTACTATTCATAGTCAGATCAATGCGTGCCTGCGCAGATTCGAGAAACACCGGGTCCACAACCCCCCGGTAGTGATCGATCCGGGCGGCAATTGCCAGTTTTCCTGCAAGGACACGGGCAACCTTACCACGACAATCCCGGGGCGCATTGTGCACCCGCCGGTGCTGGAAGATGATCCCGTGCTTGGGAGGCGGTGTCTTTGTCCGGATATGGGCAAACAGGGCTGTCCGTGCACCGAGCACCTGGATGGCACTGGCCGGCATGCGGGAAAGATCTGAAAGTCCACCGGCGTGTGCCATAAGCCGGGCGGCAACAAGCCCGCCGATAAGTGCACTGGTATTTGGCATCACATCATTTGCCCGTCCCGAAACCGCCTTTGCAAGTTCCGTCCGTGTAGCAGAGAGACGTTCGATCTCCCCGGCCACGAAAGACAGCGCACCACGGGATTTCTCACGGATGTTCTTCACCACAATGTGTGCAGGCGTCTTGCGGTATTTCCGGGTGAATGTCGGGTGCCGGAGCTGGTACCATTCCACCGCTCGTTCGGTGAGCAGGTTGATTACGGTATCCATCTCATCAAGAGTCCTCACCATCTGGAGTAACTCTGCATCCTTGCCGGAATACTGCTGGCGTATATCGCGGTCCGCTGCGGCAAAACAGATCTCGCGGAGCTTTGCAATATACTCCGCACGGTCACGGCAGGCGCCGCATGCGACCGCAGTTTCCCAGGTAAGAGGAACAAATGATTCCATACTGGTGCGAATCGAGCGGATACGGTCAGATTTTGCCTGCGCGTCACCGCCAGAGGGCGTACACTGCCCATCCTCCACATCCCCGAACCAGTAGGATCGCATAGTAGAAAGATAAGGGGTGTGAGTCCGTATAAAACCATAGATCATTCAGGCAATTCCAGGTCCACAGGATGTGCTTGTGTGAGATCAACGGCATGGGGGAAATGTCGGGATCAGATACCCGCAATACCAAACGAGTAGAGCATCACCGGGATCATGATCGCTCCCATGCAGTACATTCTCGGCACGTTCACCAGGTGCGGCACCAGTCCCAGCGCAGTTGCAAGGATCAGAATAAACGCACCGAAAGGGCCCGTGAGGATAATGCAGAGAATGATGATGAACGCAATAACTGCACGGTTCAGCAGCCACACATCAATCCCGCTGAGATGATGCGCATATTTTGAGAGCCACACGGTAATCAGGTATGCAACAACGGCAGCAAGCACGCCGATCACGGTGAGCTCGCTCATCGATGGCAACGGAAGTTCCGAGAGCGCGACCATCACGCCGTTGCGCATCCGTGACAGGGCAAAGAGCGCTGCAAGACCGATGAAGGCATTGGAGGTATTCGCCGCGTTCGTGGCAAGGATATACGCGCGGCGATCCTTGTCATACCCGATAACTGATGCGAGCACCCCGTTTGCCGAAGCGGTGGAAAGGCCGGGCAACCAGCCTACTGCAACACCGGCAGCTGTGCCGAGCACAGAGCATTTCACTACAGTCCGGTTTTCCATGCGAATGCCTTTGAACTGCTGATCGGGCATCTTTCCCTGAGAGGAGGTGAGGAGCACCGATATACCGAACAATCCGGTGAGCAGCGGCATGAGGATCGCGCTGCCCCCCGCAAGGGTATGCCAGCCGAGAAACGCATAGTGGAGCGAGAATGCACCCAACAGTCCGGAAACAATGAAGATCCCAAACGCCCAGCCCGGCGCCTCGCTCGTCACAATCATGTACCCTACCGAAGCAATCAGCAGGATGCCAATCCACCAGTCAAAGTACGGCTGGAGCGCCGGGAGGAGCAGGAAGCAGAGAATCGAAACCGGCACTGCAATTATCATTGCACAGGCGCTGCCCAGTGCCGCGATCCGCACCGCTTCCTCACCATTGCCTTCAAGGCAGAGTGCATGAGCAGGCAGTACCGCAAGCGATGTATCGGCATCGGGAATACCGAGGAATGTGCTGGGGATTGCATCGACAAACGTGTGGGTGATAAGCGCTGCAAACATCGCCCCCGCAAGTGCGACCGGCCCGAGCAGGGACAGGAGAGCGACCTGCATGCTCAGGAGTACACCGGCAAGGGTGTTGGCATGCACCCCGGGGATGATCCCGCTGATGGTGCCGAGAATCACCCCAATAACGACACCCAGCAGGATCTCTATCATTCACTAGAGATACGGGAGAGCGAACATAAATTCACCGAAATGCATATGATATTATCATACAGGGGCCATGAATCCGTAATGAAGATCGCAGTCACCCGTCTTTCAGGAAAAGAGAAGAGCGATGCTGCGCGATGCGCAAAGGCCGGGCATACCTGCTACAGCGTCCACCCGCTCCGTTCCGAGCTGCGCGATGCGGAGATCGCGGAGTTTGTGAAAGGAGTTGAGCGTAACGAGTTCGACTGCATCTTCTTTACCAGCGCTCTTCCGGCAAAGATTATTGCCCCGCTCCTCAAAAAAGTCCCCCGCGTGATTGCCATCGGTCCCCAGACCGCAAAGGAACTTGAGCAGTCGGGTATAACGTGCGAGACGCTGCCGGGATTCTACTCGCGGGACTTTGTGCCCTATCTCGGCGACTGGATCCGGGGAAAACATATCGGCATCCCCCGGGCCGATGTCCCGAATCCTGCGCTCATCGATGCGATCACGGCAGCAGGGGGGATTGTCCACGAATTCCGGTGCTACGGGCTTGAACCCACCGGAGAGATGCTCGCACTGGATGCAGCTAAAGCGATTCTCTTCACCAGCGCCATGTCCTATACAAAAGCGATCTGGACGCCGCGCAAAGATCTACTCGTCATGGCAATTGGCGATATAACGGCAGCGGCTATGCGCACGGGAGGGACCGTGCCTGCGGTCGTGGGGGACGGTTCCCTTGAAGGAACTCTCACCGCACTAAACACCTATCTCGACAGTAACCGGAGCAAATGATATGGAATTACCGACCGCAGAAATCGGGCAAACAGAGCCGAAAGAGCCAAAAAAGAAAGCACCCTTATGGAAAGGTGCGGGCATCATTGTTGTGGACAAGACACAGGGCCCGTCAAGCCACGAGATTGCTGCCTGGGTTGGACAGATGCTCGGGTGCGAGGTCGGGCATTCCGGCACGCTCGATCCCCAGGTCTCGGGATTGCTCCTCATCATGCTCGGCAACGCGGTTCGTCTCGCACCGCTGCTCCTTGCCCATGACAAGGAATATGTCTGCCTGATGCGGCTGCATGGTGATGTAGACCCGGCCTGTATCCAGAAGATGGGAGAAGAGTTCACCGGCAGGCTCTACCAGCGCCCGCCCCGGAAGAGCGCGGTCAAGCGGAATTTGCGGATCCGCACGATCCATAAACTTGAGATCCTCAGTATCGAGGGGCGCCTTGTCCTCTTCCGGGTGAACTGCGAGGCAGGCACCTATATCCGCTCGCTCTGCCACCACATGGGATTCGCGCTGGGCGTCGGGGGACACATGCAGGAACTGCGCCGCACCCGTTCCGGGACATTCGATGAAACGACCATGCACACGCTCCATGAGCTGAAGGATGCCTGCGTTGCGGCAGAAGCCGGGGACCGGGCGGCTCTTGAGTCGATGGTGATGTCGGTCGATGCCGCGGTGCCAGATCTGCCGGTAGTTACGGTGCGCGATACCGCGATCGATGCGATCTGCCGTGGCGCGATCCTTGCGGGAGTAGGGGTGATCAGCTGCGATGAGTTCGGCAAGAACCAGACCGTTGCGGTCCTCTCCCAGAAACGCGAATTTGTCTGCCTGGGCAGGGCGCTCGTCCCATCGTCATCGTTCAAACCCGGTGAGACCGGACTGGTAATTGCACCTACATCGGTTTTCCTGGCCCCCGGAACCTATCCCCGGGGCTGGACAAAATCCGATAAGCCCGTATCACACGAGAAGAAACCGGCGAAAAAACCGGTCCAGAGGCCAACCAGAAGACCCTCCTCCCAGTTCCAGAGAAAGAGATACCATTAAAAAAATACCCCGCATACAGATAGGATACACTTTTTGCTGAGGTAGTCTAGCGGTAGGGCGCAGGCCTGGAAAGCCTGTGGTGCGAAAGTGCCTCGGGGGTTCAATTCCCCCCCTCAGCGCTTCATCTTGTTCTTTGGGTTTTCTGGTGCTTTTTGATCCTGTCAAAATCCTGAAGTGAGTCACGTAGTCGCTCTTCTGGGGTCTCTGGCACCTCACGCTCCATTCTGCGAATCCCTGCTGAATGGGGGGTAGGGTCCCCTCTTTACCTAAGAGGGGAGGGTGGGGGTCAAAACTTTTTCATGTGAAGGGGGGGTTGGCACCCTCTCCTCTTTTTTTGGAGGGGAGGGTCGCCTTAGTGCACATGAGGGGACCCTACCCCCACCCGCTGATCAGCCTGAAAAATGCTCTCCGACGTGATTCCACGCGAAGCCGTGCTGGAGTTTATGCAAAAAAAGGGGGGTAGGATCCCCTCTTTACCTAAGAGGGGAGGGTGGGGGTCAAAATATTTTTCAGTGAAGGGGTGGTCAGGCACCTCCCCTCTTTTTTTGGAGGGGAGGGTCCCCTTAGTGCACATGAGGGGACCCCACCCCCCCATGTATTACAGAAAGGGAACCGGAAAAGGGTTGTCAGCACGTACTGCCAAATGCCCGTCCCGACTCGAACGCTTTCACATTGATCTCCACGGTCTTTTTCGGAACAAGGCGCCGGACCGCTTCAAGCAGTGACTCGGGTTTGAGGGGTATGGATCCCGATGCAGCGCCCAGCATCACCACATTCTGGGAGAGCGGACTTCCTGCATCAGATGCCATTTTGTCCGCATCGAGCAGGCAGAGAGAGTTCTTTTTGAGCGCGGCAATAATCTCATCTTCCGTTGGCGCGACAAGTTTCTGCGTGTACACCGATGTGGGAAGCACGACATGGTTATTGACAACAATC
>Ga0209340_1002188_pt1 | contig 11851 bp, 15 predicted proteins | sample EPASupsiteSAE323_FD_187266 | JGI IMG/M metagenome (GOLD analysis project Ga0209340, IMG submission 187266) | Bioremediated contaminated groundwater from EPA Superfund site, New Mexico - Sample SAE3-23 (SPAdes) (version 2) | ecosystem: Environmental > Aquatic > Deep subsurface > Groundwater >... | reverse complement strand
GACCCACCACTCCATAACGCGCTCCCTCTCTGGCCAAATTATTAATTACCATGTAGGCGCCGAAAATATGACCGAACTCGCAAATACCGACAAAAAGCAAAAGCAATATCGGTATAACCAGCGCCATTTCTACCAGGGCCTGGCCCCGGTCCCTTTTTATTAACCCTGCCAGTCCAGTCACACCTTTCACCAACCTTTGCAATAACTTGTCAGAACCCCCAGAGCAATAGCCAGGGCATAGGGATAATATATGCTGATCTCATCCCGGCTGGCGAAAGCGCTCAGCGACCTGAACCCCATTCCGGCCATAAGCAATCCTCGCCCCAGGCGGTTCAGGGTTGCCAGCAGCTGCCCATTTACCAGCAGTAAGACAAGCGCCAAGGCTCCACCCCACAGCGCCATCCACAAAAAAGTGTTTATCGCGAAAGTAATGCCCTTGAAGGCTCCCACGACCCCCAGGAGTTTAACATCTCCTGCCCCTATGCCGCCTAATATAAAGGGCACCAATAAAATGACTATCCCTGCTGCAAATCCTTTGAGCCCATAAATCAGTCCGGGTACTCCGCGAGTATAAAAATGATAAGAAAAGGCGAAGACCAGGCCTGCCCCAATCAAGATATTGGGGATACGCCTGCTTTTCAAATCCGTAAAGACTGCGACCACCATCAATATCATCAAGCAAATATCCAGGTACATTCTTATCGCGCCTTTCTTCTCATTACTAATCAAGACGGAGTTTGGTAAAAATAAGCCCTACTTGAAGCAAGCAGGGCTTATTGCTGAAGGGGTTATGGCAATATGCTGTCAAAAAGGCCGGTCAGCCTGCCTCCCAGTGCGGTGATGGCGACCATTACAACTACTGCGATCCCGGCCAAAATCAACCCGTATTCGGCCATCCCCTGACCATCTTCTTCTCTTATCAACCTCTTAGCTACCCCTACCATTAAGGCCACCTCCTGATTTTATTAGCAAAAGTTTCTTTGCTTGTTAAAATAATATCGCGAATATTTCGACAATATAATCCACCATACGACACATTTTGTTTGATAGGTATTTCGCAAAAAACATATAGGTTTTTTGTCATGCTTTTTGTAACCATTTATGACTATTGGCCCATAAATATCAAAGGGGTTATCAACCCGTCACATGTAATTAATGGTAAAAGCACTAAAAAAGAGATAAACCACAAGGCCCCCAAAAGTAAAACAGCGGAATCGTTTATTGACTCCGCTGTTTTAAATCCGGCACTATATAGTACTCTCTATCGCAATGTTATAGAAGCGTTTGGGTAATTCATCAGTATCTACGACAACCTAGAGTACTTGCGCATACTGCCTTCCAGCCTAATTGGGCTGGACCTGACCAATTTTCCCGTAAGTCTTACTGACATCCTTTATGGTCATATTGATCTTTTCACCCAATACCTCACGCAGCTTGCTCAGTTCCCGCCGTGGAATGATTATGGTAAGGTCAATCCGCTCCGTACCGTTGATTCCTTGCCCCCGGTAGGTGGTAACCGAATACCCCATGTCCCGCAAGATATCCGCCAGCATAATGCCTTCCTGTGGATGCTTATAAATATTGACCTCGAGCGTACCCAGGGCTAGTTTCTTTTCTATATGATTTCCCCAGTAGGCACCACACAAACGTCCGGCGGCAAAAGCCAGAATGCAAACTATTCCTGAAAAATCGGCGATTACTTTCAGGGTTATAGCACAGACCAGAGCATCGATAAAGGTGGTAATGTAGACTGCTCTGGTCTCGGCCCCCTTGCTGAGCAGCATGGTTTTCAAATTGCCCAGGGTAGTACTGATAGCATTCAAAGCAAAAATGACGGCCAGATTCAGCAATAGGCCCTGGTTGGCTTGCAACAGGGAGCACATAGTATCCCTTACTATTCCTATTTCCTTTAAAAAACTATAGATGACCATCATCTTCACCTCCTAAAAATTAAGAACCGCCAGCACTTCACATATTACTGATGCGCTGGTCGGCCCGTGGGTTCATAGATTAACTTTGAACACGCTTGATTTGACGGCTTCTATTGCTGCGCCCTTTCATAATACTCTAGATAAATAACAGACGTTACCCGGCAGGATTTGGTTCCCGGTTTAATATACATTGTGGATTATCATTGGTCACCGAGTTAACCAGAGTGGATACCGGGTAAACATCCATGGCAGTAGTCGGCTTGAATCTGGATAACCACTCAGCTATACCCTGCCCGGCAAGATTAGGCGTGTCACTCAGCCACTCTCTTTCTTGTTCCTCCCTTATGATAAAGGGCATACGATCGTGCAGTTGGCTAACAGAAGGAGCCGCATCGGTAGTGATAATAGTGAAAGTTGTAAGCTTTTCTCCTTCTGTATCTCTCCACTCATCCCACAGACCAGCCAGGCCAAATACGCCATGCGACGGTAAGATAATCCGATAAGGACTCTTTTGCCTTCCTATCTTCTCCCATTCATAATAGCCATCGGCCGGCACCAGGCAGCGCCTGCGCCGAAGCAGCTGTTTAAATGCCGGTTTCTCATGTAAGGTCTCCCAGCGGGCATTGATCATACGCGAACCGATTGAGCTGTCTTTAGACCAGAATGGCACCAACCCCCATTTCATTAACTGTAGCTCATTCCGATCCTGATTGCGGATAATTACCGGCGCCATTTGCTGCGGCGCCACGTTATAGCGTGGCCCCTCTGATTTAGTGATTACGATACATCCGAAACGGTCAGATAATTCATCAGTATTTATGGTAATCGTGTAACGCCCGCACATATTATCACTCCGTCCTTAATTGGTCTGGAAATACCCATTCCGAATAACCCATTTCCCGCAGGTTGCCCGCTAGAGAGTTATCCCCCGGATTTGTTTCACGTTTAACAACGCCCTTGATTTTTATATTTAAAGCAGGTTATAATATTTCTTGCAAACATGGGCCGTTAACTCAGTGGGAGAGTGCTTCCTTGACGCGGAAGAAGCCACAAGTTCGAATCTTGTACGGCCCACCATATATGCCAGCAATATCGGGGTTTACTGCCCCGATTATTTTTATTTTGGCTTCCAAAAATGAGCTGGAGGCAAAATTGGGGGCAGGTTAATCCCAGTTTACTTACGTTCCATAAACCAGCGACCCTCTTCAAAGAAGAGATAGGTTTCCTTGCCAGCTATTCTGCAGGTATAACGAATCCCGGTCCCGCCCGCTTTCAAACTTGCTGCCCGGCGAATATCCAGGACCTTATCTACCGCATATTCCCGGCCATCCTCCCAAACCAGAGTAACCGGCCGCAAACTGCCATCCGTATAGAAAACCGCTTGGACACAGACGTATATTTTATCGGCATTTTCATATCTGGTTTCCATCATGGCAGATGGCCCTCCTTAAAGAATGCCACCGGATAAATGACATGATCTTCCTTGGGGTCTATGCTCCGCAAATCACTATCCTGCAGCAGAACCGCCCGTTGTATGGCAAGATTCCCAAAACGCCGCCGCAATATATCAACCGTCAGTTCAAGGTTCTCCTGCCTGATCTGTCTGCCTTCATCACAGAACAGGGAAAGCTGCTCATTGGCGTCTGCCGTTACCAGATCGCAGCCCCGTACCCCCAAACTACGAATGGGATTACTCCAGTTATAGTGCTCTTTGAAAAGTGCCATAGCCTTTTCCGCCAGGTTTTTGGAAAGGTTCGTGGGCTTGATGAATTTACCCTGAAAGCCACAGGTAAACAGGTCCTTATCCCGAACGTAAACATGTACGGTGCGGCACTTAAACCCCTGTTCCCGCAGCCGGGCCGCCACGCTTTCACTCAATATGCAAATAGTCATCCAGACATCTTCATCGTTCCTCAGATCCCGTGGAGTGGTAATGCTGTTGCCGATGCTTTTAATGATTGCTTCTTCCCCCAGGTGGGTTACCGGCGAATTATCACAGCCATTGGCAAAAGCCCAAAGCACTTCTCCCCATTTACCCAGTCGGGATTTCAGGAATAGCGGATCGGCACCTGCAATATCACCGATGGTACAAATTCCGTAATAGGCTAATTTTCGCTTGGTAGCCCGTCCAACATACAATAATTCATCTGCCGGCAGGGGCCATACCACTTGCTGATAGTTTTCGCGGGTTATCGAAGTGGTAGCATCCGGCTTTTTCATATCGGATCCCAGTTTAGCGAAGATCTTATTCCAACTCACGCCCACCGAGGCAGTGACTCCCATTTCATATTTGATCCGTTCTCTTATCCCATCCGCAATTTTCTTGCCATCTCCGCATATATGATGGCTGCGGGTGACATCCAACCAGGCTTCATCTAACCCGAATGGTTCCACCTGGTCGCTGTAGTCGGCATAGATACTCCGCGCCAAACGAGAGTACCTGAGATAAAGCGGATAATTGGGTGGGACAACAACGAGATACGGGCATTTTCGTCTGGCCTGCCAAATAGCTTCGCCGGTTTGGATGCCAGTGGCTTTGGCCAGGTAGTTTTTAGCCAGAACGATGCCATGCCTGGCCTCCTGGTTCCCACAAACCGCTACCGGCTGGTTGCGTATTTCGGGCCGGTGCAAACACTCGACAGATGCGTAGAAATTATTCAAGTCGGCATGCAAAATAACCCTTTCCATATAGCCCTCGTCAGAACACATGTTCTATTATAATAGCACCTTTATAATTAAAGTCAAATCGAAAATTCTGGTATCTTGCCTCATTCAAATAAATGGCTGAGCAAAATTCGAATTCATCCCCCGCTTCCTGTTTATTCGCCTAACATACTTGCCCGCCGCCAGCCATATATATGTAACCAAATATCCCTATATATTCGCATCATGGAGGCTGGTTGATGGTAATTGTCCTGCGCAAACGAAATATCGCCTGGTTTCTCAGTGTCATGCTCTTTTTCGGCGTATCGTGGTCCGGCTATCACCTGGCCATGCACCCGGCCATGAAGAAATGGCAGCAAGAGAAGATTCTCATCGCCCAGGTTCCCACTGATGAGAAGGTGGTGGCGCTGACCTATGATGACGGACCCGATCCCACTAACACTCCGGCTGTGTTGGATGCCCTGAAAAGGCACAAAGCCCCCGCCACCTTCTTTGTCCTGGGTAAACGAGTTGCCGCCCATCCGGAGATAGTCCGGCGCATAAGGCGGGAGGGTCACGAATTGGGCAGCCATGGCTACAGTCACCCTAATTACAACAAATATAACAAGAGCGGCATTGCTGATGACATTACCCGGACCAGTGCTATTATCCATGAGATTACCGGCCAAAACCCCACTCTGTTTCGTCCGCCCGGCGGCTATCTCTCCTATGATATGGTTGATATCTGCCGGAAAAACCAACTGACCATTGCCTACTGGACCTACCAGCAAGACAGCAAGGACTGGCGCAACGGCGTAGCGGGCACCCAGATCGCCGCTCATATTACCCGGCACCTGGCGCCCGGCCAAATCATCGTGCTGCATGACGGGGCCCCCAATGGTCTGCAGACCGCCCGGGCTACCGATATAGTTTTAGGGGCCTTGGAGAAACAGGGGTATCGGGTGGTTACCATGAGTGAGCTGATTAGGCTGGGAAAGCAGTAATAAAGCGCGGGGCAGCGCCATAAGATGATAGAAATGATTGCTTGGGAGGCTGAGTTTATGCCAAAAGTCTTTGGATTTGTCTCACTTTCGCCCAAAGCGAAGGTAATGTGGGTGGGAATAGCGGCCCTGGTTATCCTGACCAGCAGCGTTCTTTATGTACAGGCTTATCACAAACTAAAACCGGTCTATGAGGTTCCCACTGATAAGAAGATCGTAGCCCTGACCTTTGATATCAGTTGGGGGAATCAGACCCCCATGCCGGTCATAGAGATACTCAAAGAGAATGATATTAAGTGTACCTTCTTTCTTTCCGGTCCTTGGGTTAAGCAATACCCGGAAATTGCACAAAGAATCAAGCAGGACGGTCATGAGATCGGCAGTCATGGTTATCGGCACATCAACCTCAGCAATCTTTCCAAGAGCGAAATCACGGATGAAATCGCCAAGGCTCATTTGAACATCAAAGAAGTAACCGGAGTTGAGGCCAAACTGATCCGAACCCCCAACGGGGATTATAATGACCAGGTTATTGAGGCGATTCACGATTCGAATTACGAGGCCATCCAGTGGACCACCGACTCTTTGGACTGGATGAATCCCGGAGTCAACACTATTATCGAACGGGTGAGCAAGAAGGCGCATCCCGGTGATATCATACTGATGCATGCCAGTGACACCTGTAAACAGACCCAGGAATCTCTGCCGGTAGTGATAAAAAACCTTAAAGAGCAGGGTTATCAGTTTGTTACTGTCTCAGAATTGCTAAAAGAAGCACCGGTGAAAACCGGAGACCAGGATAAGTAAGCAGAAGATCGACAGGTAGCCTTAAAGACTAAAGAAGCCATTTAAGTAGGCTGCTTAAATGGCTTCTTTTCACATTTCTTCGTTTTCATCATCCAGATGTTCAAGTCCGATATCCTTAAGGATCTCGTCAATTAAAGCCTTATTCATTACCATCCCTCTTTTCATTCTCTGCAGTTCGTATTGGTTCTCTCCCCCGTGGCATAAATTATAGCATAGGTAAATGTAAAATGTTTGTGAAAATTTTTATAAATTCCAATATTCGCACAATTATCTGGGCTCAATAACCATCAGGTTTATGTCGGTTCCTATTCCTCAATAATAGGTTGACGAGGAGCCTTTTCTATCCCCTGCGAGGCAGCTATCTCATCACCGCCGGCCGCCCCCAGTTCCTTGAAGCGGCGGGCACTGACCAGCACCCTGGTTTCAAATGTCCCCACCATATGGTTGTAGGCTTCAATGGTCTTGTCCAGGCTTTTCTTCATATCACCCATATGACCGGCCATGGTACTCAATCGATTGTACAGGGCCTTACCCAATTCGCTGATCTCCCGAGCGTTGGCGGCGATGCGTTCCTGGCGCCAGCCGTAGGACACCGTCATCAGCAGCGCTATTAAGGTGGTGGGCGTGGCCAGTATCACCTTTTGGCGACTGGCGTACTCTATCATAGCGGGGTCCTGCTCCAGAGCGCTGCTGAAGAAGGCCTCGCCAGGCAGGAACAAAACCACAAATTCCGGCGTGGGTTTGAACTGCTCCCAGTAATTCTTGCTCCCCAGTTTGTTGATATGCGCCCGCAGCTGAGCGGCGTGGTCCTTCAGTCTTATCCCCTGCTCTGTCTCATTCGAGCTCTCCACGGCATCCAGATAGGCCTGCAAAGGAGTCTTGGCATCCACCACTATATTTTGCCCGTTGGGAAGCTGTATTACCATATCGGGACGCAGCAGGCCGCTGTCGGTGGCCGCCGATACCTGTTCCAAAAAATCGCAGTACTCTACCATCCCCGCAATCTCTACGGTGCGCCGCAACTGAATTTCACCCCAGCGCCCTCTGACCTGGGGCCGGCGCAGGGCCTTCACCAGGTTGGCAGTCTCGGATTGCAGGAGCATTTCGCTGCGAGTAAGTGATTGCACCTGTTCACTAAGGCTGGTGTAAGTGGCGATCCGGTTTTTCTCGATCTCCTGCAGCTGCCCTTCCACCTTCTGCAGGGATTCCTGCAGCGGGGAAACCAGATGCCCGATAGCCTGACGCTTTAACTCCAACTCGTTTTTGGCGTTTTCCTGATAGTTATCCAGGGTCAGGCGGGCCATCTCCAAAAAGGATTGGCTGTTGCTTTTGAGGGCCTGGCTGGAGATCATGCTGAAGGTCTCGGCCAGCCGGGATTCCATTTCCTGCAGGCGGGCGCTCTTATCCTCGGCCACCGCCCGCAGCTCGCTCTGCCTCGTCAACTCCTGGCGCAAAAGCGTCTCTGCCTTTTCCTGCTCAAGTAACCGCTCTTCCAGTTCCCGCAGACTGGCCTCCCGTATCTCCAGCCGGGTCTGCAGGGCGATCTTTTCATTTTGCACTTCAGCCAAACTACCCTTCCAACGCTTTTCACTGCGGCTATGTGCGGTCCAGTAAGACAGAAGGGCAGCCAGGACTACACTGCCTGCCAATATAATCATTATGAGGTTTTGCTTATCCATTAATGCTCCCTCACTTTCAATAATTGCCAAGGCAGCGGCGGGTCGCTCTATGCATTGATCGACCGCTACATGCAAAAAATAAAGCTCAAGCCTAATTCTTGGTCTAAAGGAGTATTTAATTATGTTATCGCGCGATGCTGTAATTGCCCGTTTCGTCTTTGCCGCCTGTTTTTTCTTCCTGCCCGGTTCACAAATGGTAACCGGATGGCCCGCAACTATATCCGGCTTGCTGGGATCGATAGAATTAGCTGCCGGTTTAATGAGCTACTCCCCGCTGGTTGAGCTAATCAATCTCCGCAGGAAGAACTCCGCCTCGTGAGTATCCGAGGCTATTTCATTAAATAAACCAAGAAACGTGGGGATAAAATAATCCGGCATTAACCAAGCTTAATTGCGTATATAGGCGCCGTTATCCGTTTTTTCCACCAGCCCCAGCCGCTGCAGCCTCCCCAGGTGTTTCAAGATCATCATCTTGTTCCAAAACTCTACTCGTTGGGTATTCAGCCCGGATTCCCAACCCAGGCCCAGTTCAAGTATTTGATCGAGCGTCTTCGGCTCGCCCAGGGATGCCAATATATCTTCCTCGCGTTTCAAGGTAACCCCCAGGTACTCTCTCAACATTAGCTTGATTTTATCCTCCGGTTGTCGGAAAACCCGGCGGTGGGAGGTCAGCATGACCGGAGGGTCGATCTCAATGATCCGGTCCACCGTTTTGATCAGATCGTCGATATCCGAGTATTCCTCACCGTACCACGGCCCAGCCGGCGAGAGGTCATTATCACTGGCAAAGAGAATGCCTTCCTTTTCAAACCAAAATGAATAATGTCCCGGCGTATGGCCCGGGGTGTGGATAGCCTGGACCATAGTGCTGCCCAACTGGAATTTGTCCAGGTCTTTGAAAGCCCCGGCCAGTTTTATCTCACGAAATCCTGGGACTGCCTTAACATCATCCGGGTAAGCGCCACCTGAAAATGGTAGGCTCTTAGGCTGGCTCATCAGTTCATCCCAATGTAAAAAGCCGGTGAAATCGATGTATCTATCCAGGTCACTATAGCCCGGGGCTTCTTCGATTCCAGCCATTATTGCGGCCCGCTCGAAGTAACTGGTTCCGTGGGTATGATCAAAATGATAATGGCTCAGCAAGAGCATATCCACCTCTGACGTCGGAATTTCCGCAAAGGCTTGTCCCGAGCCGGCATCGATGACCAGGCGGGTATCATCATCAACATATAACGAATTGCTGTAGGGAAAGAATGCCTTGCCCTGCGGCCTTATCAGCTTGATATGTTTGGTCAGGTCGATGATCATTTCTATCTCACCATAACTACAAAAATAAATAGCAATAAGCCCGGGAATCTACCCCGGGCTCTTATTGTTCCAGTCAGTTGTTACTCCAGTTTGTCCAGCATCTCCAGGACCATGTCGAAGAAATAGCTGATATCCTCTTTATCGTTCATTCCGGCCTTGAAGCCTATCTCAGGAAATCTGCCGTTACCGTTAATCTGGATGCTAACCATATAAGCGCTTGCTTCCATGTTATCATCGTCGATTTCCTGTTCTACTTCATCCCAGTTATCATGAAAATCCAGGGCATCTGCTTCCAGGAGTTCTTCGAAGGTCTGGTCTTCGTTATTATCTATGATCTGGTTGACTATCCACATTATATCGGTAATGCTTATTTCCATTTCTTCGCTGAGTTGAAGAATCTCGTTGGCTACTGGCGTAATCTTCAATAAATCCGTTAAACTAACCGGATCCCCTTTGCTCCATCTCTTCTTCATAGTCCCACCTCCAAACTATTTGCTAAGACCCGAATCCTGGTGGTTGACTTTCCGGGTGACTGCAAACGGTACCCTGGGAAAAGCTCGAGTTCTTAATATATACAGTTAATTGTACTCCTACTCCCCTGATTATATGTGAACCATTCCCTTAAAACAATTATATAAATTAGGAAAAAGGCTCGCAAAACCTGCCACATATTTACAGGTAATTCAGGTTACCATATTAAACATCGGCTGACAAGAGCCAGAATCTTACTCCGCCCCGCCATAAATAGCTTCTCTCTGCTGCTGTCTCAGGCGTTCTACCTCAGGCTTAATATCCCTTTTCATAGCGCTGATGTTCTGTTTGAGGTACTGATCGACCTTCTCCGTGCTGAGGACCCCGCCGCAGCGCCCCGCCCGGATGCTGACACAATAGTCGCTCTGAAGATAGAATACCAACTCGGCGTTATGGTTTTCGCCCTCGATCTCAAATGTCGCATTACCTGCCGCTTTATTGCGGTCAATCATTCTTAAGTTTTCGATATTGGTCAGTTGCATGAATAAAAACCCTCCCGGCAGAATTTGTTTGCGTGATTATGCAAAACCTTTCGTATTAATAATGGTAGAATAAATAACTGAAAGCTTAATCTCGGTTGTAGATTATTTGCTACTATTATACAGGAAGAGGCCGGGGAATTTGAATAACAAATCGAGACAATTCAGCGGATTCATCTACGTAGCTTTATCCGCTTTTATGTATGCTACCATGCCCATACTCGGCAAATACGCTTACGGCAGCGGCCTCCAACCGGACCAGGTTATCTTTCTGCGCTATGGCTTCGCCTTTCTGATATTGGCTGCTTACCTGCCGACCATTAAGAAGATAGCGCCCTTGAGCAAGTCCCCGCTGGTCTGGCTGCAGGGCTCCATCTTTATTGTGGGCAGCTTGCTCTATTTCTTTGCCTTGCGCCTGCTTCCCGTATCGCTAATCACGATTATTCTCTTTTCATATCCGGCTCTGGTTTCCCTGTTAAGCATGGTTATATACCATGAAAAGCTGGGGCCCGGACATTTCGCCGCCGTACTGCTCGCTATCGCCGGGACAGGGCTGGTGGGTGGAATGGGCCCCAGTCATATGCATATATCAGCGGTCGGTGTGTTAATGGCGGCAGGCACCGCCGTTTGTTATACGGTCTTCTGTCTGCTCGGACAAAAAACAACTGACGGTTCGTCTCCCTTGAGTCTCACCGCCAGTATCAGTTTTGCCGGAATACTTATTATATTATTTGTTTTCCGAAGTCCCGGGTTCCTGCTCAAACTTAATCTCCTGCAATTATCGATTGGTCTGGCCCTGGGAGTGGTCAATACCGTACTGGCCCTGTCATTATATTTGAAGGGAATCCAGTTGATCGGCGCGGCTCGCGCCTCATTGATTAGTATATTGGAACCAGTCCTGACCGTAATGCTGGCGGTACTGCTCCTCCATGAACATTTGACTTCACTACAACTGTCCGGTGCCCTGCTGGTCCTGGCCAGTATGTTTATCGCGGTGCGCAGCAGCAAACAGGAGGAACTGACGACCAAACCGGAATTGGACTAGCTACTAGCATATCCGGGGTAAGTGCTCCCCTTCCAGCATGCCCAATATACGCTGGGCTCCCAGTTCAGTTTCGATCAGGACCATCCCGGCCGGCTCTCCAACCACCTGACCAATAATAGCAGCATTCTGACAATGCGGTATGTTTTTAAGCTGCTGCATTATTTCAGTAATCTTATCAGGTCCTGCTACCAGCACCATCTTGCCTTCATTAGCCATATATAGCGGGTCCATACCCAACATGTCACAGGCGCCTTTAACTACGGACGAGACCGGTATGCTGCTCTCTTTCACCAGCATACCCAGCCCCGACTGCTGAGCCAGTTCATTGAGCACCGTGGCCAAGCCGCCGCGGGTAGGATCGCGCATACAGCGCACCTCGCCGAGAAATCCCAGCAGGGCTTCACCTAGACGGAACAAGGGGGCGCAG
>Ga0209340_1002186_pt1 | contig 11861 bp, 15 predicted proteins | sample EPASupsiteSAE323_FD_187266 | JGI IMG/M metagenome (GOLD analysis project Ga0209340, IMG submission 187266) | Bioremediated contaminated groundwater from EPA Superfund site, New Mexico - Sample SAE3-23 (SPAdes) (version 2) | ecosystem: Environmental > Aquatic > Deep subsurface > Groundwater >... | reverse complement strand
CTTAGGTTTCTTTGTTATTGGAGACCCAAGATACTACCATATTTACAGTGTTTTGTTAAGGTGACTATATCCCCAGCTATGACATTTCTATTTGGGTATGCTATGACATTATCACATGTGAGCGACATTTTCCACAGGGGATATTGACTTTTGTAAGGAAATTTGTTAATATATGGTTATCATACGTGGAACGTATTCTATATGAGTGCGTTCCGTTTTTTTATTCTTTTTTCACTTCTCTTTGGAGAATGTATTTGAGGTATTCAAAATCTCGAAAATTATCTTTAGCAAATTGCTTTATTTCTTTGGCCGCTCTTCCCCCTCTAGCCAGGATAGTAATATTTTTGCCTTCTTTTCTAAGATATTTCAGGACGGGTAAAAAATCACCGTCACCAGAAATGATAATTGCGTTATCAAATTTCTCTTTTTCTCTCATTAGAAGAAATGCCATATCTACATCACAATTAGATTTACTTTTTTCAGACCCATCATCTTGAGGATATTTTTTAACTGGTTTTAACCATAATTCAAAACCAAATTGTTTTAATTTTAGATAAAAGTTTGCCTTTTTGATAGAGATATTGAATAATATTAATTCGGTGTCAATTATTTGCTTTCCATTTATCTTGATGTATTCTTCTAAATAAGCTTTCACTAAAGATACATCCACCGTTTCGTTTTTTAAATAGTCATATTCATAATCATGAACTTCTATACCACCAAAATATAAAAATCGAGAAACATTGTATTTGTTTTGCAAATATTTAAAAAGTTTTTGGTGATCTATCATTCAACCTAAACTTTTTTTGCCCCCATAGCAAAGATTAGAAGCATCAATAAAGGCATATGTTTTTTGATCTTTTTTAATTTCCATTAGTAATATTTAATATATTTACATTTTATTCTTAGCTTGAATATTCATCATTTTGAAACAGAACTCTAAAGATAATTTCGTGGCAGCTAATAAAGCTAATCTGGCTTGCTGAGTTTTCTTATCTGACTTGATTATAGGGCAGGATTGATAGAAGGAATGAAAAGTTCTAGCTAAATCTACGATATATTTAGTTAATAGATGAACTTCGTAATTTTTAGAGATTTCCTGAATTAAATCGGGAAGTTTTAATATTTCCTTTGCTAGAGTAATTTCTTGAGAATGAGATAAACTATTTAGATCTAATTTAGTAGAATTTAATTTTGGAGCTTTTTTGATTATACTACAAATACGAGCATAGGCATATTGAGTATAGTAAACAGGGTTCTTTTCAGATTGTTCACAAGCTAAATCATAATCAAACTCTAAATGAGTATCATTGCTTCGATCTAGAATAAAGAAAGAAGCAGCGTCAATACCAACGGAATTAATAAAATCATCGAAGAAAACGAAATTTCCTTGTCGTTTAGACATTTTAAATGGTTTACCATCCCTTAAAAGACTCATAAATTGCATTAAAATAATCTTAAATTGAGAATTAGATTTAATCATTTTTGTTTCTTTCATTCTGTCTACTAGTCATAGCATTTTTTGGGCATGAGTAAAATGATCAGCTCCAAAGATATCAATAACTAAATCAAATTTGCGATTAGCAAATTTTTCTAAATGATAGGCAATGTCTGACAAAAAGTATGTTTCTAATGTTCCTTCAGATCTTTCTAAAACGCGGTCTTTATCATCATGGAACATTTCCGTTGTTTTTAGTCAAATAGCCCCATCTTTTTCATAAGTAAATCCTGTTTTAACTAATCACTTGAATGCTTTGTCTATATATCCAGCTGGTTTTAGACTTGATTCTAAAAAGAATTTATCAAAATGGATATTCCCTTTTTTAGATAAAACGTATTTAATTTGATCTAAATTCTCTTTAACAGCTAGAGAACCGATCTTTTCTGCTCCATATTTTCTTAAATATTTATCTAAATCCCCTTTTATTTTAGAACGGATGATGCCAGCTAAGGTGTTAATATATCCCCCCTTATATACATTATTTTCGTCAAATTCAAATCCATAATCATTTGGATTTATTTTTCAAGCCTGGATGATAGCAATTCCTAGATTATATATTTGGTTGCCAACGTCATTAACATAATATTCTTTTCAAGCTTTGGATCCAGTAGCGGATAATATATTAGCCAAAGCATTCCCATAAAAAGCACCACGAGCATTAGCGAGAGTTAAAGGACCAGTAGGATTAGCAGACACAAACTCTATTTGAATATTGGGTTTTGTTTTGGCAGTGTTTATTCCAGAAAAATATTTTTCTTTTTTCTTTAAAACTTCTTTAATCTCATTTTGAAAATATTTAGGATTTAAAGTAAAATTAAGAAATCCATTAATTTCTTTAACTTCAAAGAAATATTTATCAAAATCTTTGGATTTGATTAGCAGATTAATAATTTTTTGATTTAGTTCTTTAGGGTTTTGTTTTAATCTCTTACAAAGAATTAATCCAATATTAGAAGCATAATCACCGAATTCTTTTTGAGGTATTTTAATGTCAAAATTGACGTCTTCTTTAGTGATTTTTTTCAATGTATTATTGATATATTTTCTAACAAGGCTTTTAGACATGATATTTGATTTATTTATTATCTTTAGTATATCATAAATATATCTAAAGTTCAAGCATTTTCATATTAGATGACTTTATTCTTTTTATTGAGGAAAATGGGTAAAAGAATTACAAAAATGATTGTGATAATAGCAAGGATATAAATTAACAGGTTTGTTGAGGAAAGTCCATTTCCAGTTCAGGCTAATGCATAACTACCTCCAATATGACCCAGGAGTACGATTATAAAAAAGCTTCAGAATGGGATAGAGGTAAATCCAGCCAAATAGCTTAAAATATCATCTGGAAAGAATGGTAGAAAATACATTAGAAATATTAAAAATTTGTTTTTATTTCACAGGGTGCTATATTTATCTAGATCTTTTTGAGAAACAATATTGGTTATGAACTTCTTACCATATTTATTAGCTATATAATATGCGATTAGAGAGCCTATAACTCTACCAATAAGATTATATAAAAAACCGTAGTAAAAACCAAATAATAAACCGCCCATAATTCCAATAACCGTATGATCTATTGGAGGAATAATAACTTGAAGAATTTGCAATAGTATGAAAGCAAGAGGGGCAAGAACACCAAAACTATTTACTAGATTACGGATAAATGTTTTATTAAGTGGGGAAATACCGGTTCAAATAAGTAATGCGATCAATAATAGGCTAATAGAAATGATTATGAAAAGATTATGTGGATTATTCTTTCATTTTTTAATGCTGTTTCACATAATTCACCCCAGAACAACAAGGGCACATGAAAGATTAAAGATCAATTCTATAATTTGAGGAATTTTTTCCATATTAATTTATTATTTTTAAATATTTTTTACGAAGAATAATTATTAGCCCAAGAGTACTACTAATAAAGAATACATAGAGTGGAAAAGCTAATTTACCAATAGTGAAAACGGAAATTGATAAAATATTGAAGAAACCAGAGATGGAATCTACGATATAGAATCTTCACTCTTCAGTTTCTGGTATAACTCATGTTTTGACAAGGGTTGGAATAACGGCGATAAAATCCGTTATTATTGACATTACGAGTCCTAAAACGGGATTTCTAGTTGATTGTCATATGAATAACGAGAATATGGTCATAAACAATATGAAAATATCTAGTTTTGTTGTTCCGCCAATACCATATTTTATAGATAAAACAAAAACAACTAAATTGCTGAGAAGAATTGCTGAGGCAAGATAAATAGCATTTCTATCTCCTTGGGCAAATAATGTACCAACAAATAAAAAATTAAGCGAAACTAATAGAAAACGAGTCATTCTTTGAGGTCGGAATTTTTTCTTTAGCATACTATAAATACCTACTAATGGGGCCATCAAACCTATTATAACTGACAAAGTTAGAAATACGTTTTTCATAATTAAGAATGATTATTTTTTAAATATTTTTTACGAAAAATAATGAGAGAGGCTATCGTACCATTCATAAAAATAACATAAACAGAAGAAGCTAATTTGCCATAGGTATAGCTAGATAATGATAAGATCGTGAATATACTAGCCAAAACATAAAAGGCATAAACTCTTCATTCTTCCGTTTCTGGTTTTGTTCAAGATTTAGATATTGTTGGTAGAAAAGCAATAAAATTAGTTATGATTGACATAGTAAGACCTAAAACTGGATTATTACTAACTCTCCAAATAATTAAAGAGAGTATTGCCATAGATAATACACAATAATCTAATTTTGTTGTTCCTCCAATACCCCGTTTAATTGATAAAAGAAAAATAATTAGATTTCCTAGGAAAATAACAAAAATAGAATAAATTGCATTTCTATCCCCTTGAGCTAATAAGGTACCCATAAATAAAAATGAAACTAAAAGCAACAGAAAACGAGTCATTCTTTGGGGTTTGAATTTTCCTTTAAGAATGCTATAAATACCTATTGTTGGGCTCATCATGCAAATGATGATTGATAAGATTAAGAATATTTGTTTCATATTTAGGTTTAATTCCATTCACCAAAATATTTGGTTCTTTCTGACATAATTTGATTTGCTAATTCTTCTTTCCCTTCATTAAGTGCCTGTTCTATGGCATCCTCGTAATCATTTAAGGATTCTGCTAATGCATCATCAGTTCCTACTTCAAAATATAGTCTGGCACGATAAACATTTAATTCAATTGCTGCCGTTGCGGGATCAGCTGATTTTTTAACTTCATTTTCTTTTTCCATTATTAATGCCCTTAATAATTCTTGTGCATTTTCTTTTCCTTCTTTTAAAGCATTGATTACCTCTTGTTTTTTATCTGGTGTTTTTATTTGTTCCAAATCGTTGTTGTCGGGTGTAAAATTCGTCATATTATTTATTTAATTTTTTTAAAGTATTTTTGATTTTTTATCTTATCTGGTAGATATGATTCGGTATCATATTTGGTATATCCCTTGCCATAATCCAGCCCTTTCATGAGCTTAGTCTCCGGATTACGTATCTTTAGAGGGATAGGTAGGTTTCCGTGTGCTTTGACGTCTTCTAGGGCCTTAAAATAGGCATCGTAGGCACTTCTGTCCTTCTTACAACTGGCTAAATAGGCTGTTCCATGAGCTAAATTAATCTGAGCTTCAGGAAGACCAATAGTCTCAACTGCTCTAAAAACTTCATTGGCAACAACTAAGGCTGTAGGAACTGCCATACCAATATCTTCAGAAGCAAAGATAACCATACGTCTGGCAATGAATTTTGGATCTTCTCCGCTATCAATTAATCTAGCAAGATAATACAATGCGGCATCTATTTGGCTGGCTCGCAAACTCTTTATATAGGCACTAATTAGATTGTAGTGTTCATCAGATTTTTTGTCATATCTTAGAAATTTTGATTGGATAGTATTTTTTAAATTTTCAACATTAATTTCTTTATAAAGAGTTAGACAATTTTCTAAAACAGTGATGGCTTGTCTGGCATCTCCATTAGCCATCATAGTTAATCAATCAATGGACTTTTTGTCCATTTTGATTTTAGTTCTTTTAATAATTTTTCTCATTTCTTCATCAGAGAATTCATTTAAAACGAAAACACGGCAACGAGATAGTAGCGGTGCGATAACTTCAAAACTAGGATTTTCAGTTGTAGCTCCGATCAGGGTTAATTCCCCTGTCTCCACATAAGGCAAAAGGAAGTCCTGTTGGGCTTTATTAAATCTATGAATTTCATCTAAGAATAATATTTTACTTCTTAAGTTTCCGGTTTTAATAATTTGGCGGATATCATCTTTACTAGCTGATACGGCAGACAATTCAAACAATTCAACGTTCAAACTCTTAGCATATATTTTAGCTAAAGTAGTTTTTCCCACTCCTGGAGGACCTCATAAAATAAAAGAAAAGATGGATCCATTTTCAATTGCATTACGCAATGGTTTTCCAGTCCCCACTAAATGTTCTTGACCTATAAACTCATCTAGGTTTTTAGGTCGTATTTTAGAAGCTAATGGTTCCATTATTTTTTTAATATTTTAAATATTTTTTCAGCTGTTTTGCCATCTCCAAATGGATTATATCAATTAACTTTCTTTTTGATTAGTTGGTCATATACTCTCAATATTTCTTTTTTTGAAATTGATTTTAATACCATGGCTCCTCCAACCTTAATGGTTTCGGGTCGCTCGGTATTTAACCTAAGTATAACACACTTTTTATGTAAAATACAAGATTCTTCTTGAATTCCCCCGCTATCAGTAAAAATTGTTTTAGAATGTTTTTGTAGATTTAATAATTCTAAATAACCTAGTGGTTCCGTAACTAATATATTTTTAAACTTAGAAACAAACTCTTTCTTTAGGGCTAATCTTGGATGCATAGGAAAAATACATTTTGTTTTCTCTTTTTCACATAATTCATTAATGGTTTTAATGATGATTTCAAAATTCTTTTGATTATCTGTATTTGATGGTCTGTGACAGGTTAAAAGAAAAGATTCATTCTTAATCTCCTTGTTTTTTAGTTTAGAACAAGCATGTACAGCATCAACTATAGTATTTCCGGTAATAAATATCTTCTTTTTATCAATTCCTTCTTTAATTAAAATATTGGCTTGTTTTTTTGTGGGGCAAAAAAGATAATCAGATATGTGATCAGATATTATTCTATTAACTTCTTCTGGCATATCATTATCATAACTTCGTAAACCTGCTTCTATATGACATACTTTAATATGTAGTTTAGAAGAAACTAAGGCTCCAGCTAATACAGTATTGGTATCTCCTTGAACAAATACATGAGTTGGTTTGATTTTTAATAATACTTTTTCTATTTCAATTAACATTCTGCCTGTTTGATCACCTTGGGTTCCAGATCCAATATGTAAATTGTAATTAGCCTTAGGCAGTCCTAATTCTTTAAAGAAAATCTCATCCATATTAGCGTTATAATGTTGATTGGTATGGATAATATAATAATTTAACTTATGTTTTTGAGCATAAATTATTAAAGGATATTGTTTGATTATTTCTGGTCTTGTTCCTAAAATAAAGACAAATAATTGTTTGTTTTTCATAATTTTTGTTTAGGCAGGCCCTGCTCAACGAAGTCAGGACTTTCTTTATGAGGAATGAAGTTAATATTGTTAAGTTATAATCTTATCATAAACCCAACCCTTCGTGTAAAAAAGCAGCTATATTACCAAAAATTGCCATTCCCATAAACCAAACAAAAGGTAACGACACTATTAAAAGTGCGATTACCACAATTACTCTTATAATAATAACCAGAGGGTTTATTGTTTTCTTAATACTAATTTCTTCTGAAGCTGCATTTACGTCATCTATAGGTAAAAGTACTTTTTCTTTTTTAGAAAAAACCAACATCGTGATCTGGATTACTACAAGAAGAATGACAAGATACGTACATATTACTCCCCATAAACCAGCGAATGCATCTGAAGATCCCGCATCGCTAATAATTAACGGCGTAAAAATAATTAAGACCAGCAATATAAGAAAAGATGGATAATATTTATGAGTTTTAGAGACAATTTTTTTATTATGATCTTTCATTAATTTTGACTTCTTTCTAATTCGAATAAATACAAATAGCAAAACCGAAATTGCTATAATACATAAATCAAACATTCAATCTGAAAATATTCCCATATTTTTAATTCAATATTTTAATTATATTTATTATATCATATTTTCATTTCTTATGCAAACAAAAAACTATTGACAAAAGTCAAGGGTTTGCAGGCCACCGCACTGATTAAGCTAATCTTTTTTATATTTATAAAAAAGAAAAACATTTTGTTAAAAAACAAAATGTAAAAATTGATCAGTGGGGTGGCAGGGGCGATAGGAGTCGAACCTACAGTCTTTGGTTTTGGAGACCACTGCTTTACCAATTGAGCTACGCCCCTAGATGACATAATTATATCATAATTTTAATAAAAAAGAAACACCCATTATATAATGAGTGTTTAATGATAATTGTATAATAAAGAAACAGAGATAAGGTATTATATAGTTTTTTGTGTTTTGATAAACTTAACATATCCTAGAACTAAGGCGATTATAAGTCCAACAGTTACAATTAAAAATCTAAATTGAGAACTATCACTCATAATTCCTCTAATTATACTATACATAGTAGTTAAAACTCCTCCTAAAAGAATCCCATCGGCAATCATTTTAATTTTAGCTATAAATGTTAAACTAACAACTAAAATAATAATGGAAGCTATTAAAGAAAGAAGGGAAACATTTTGATTATATTTTTTTAATTCTTTGGTATAATCATCTTGCATTTTACTAAATTCCTTATCTATTCTTTGTTGTTCTATGGTTTGTTCACAACCTACCTGTTTTGCTGAAATTGGCAATGATGGATACTTGGGAGATTCAGGGCCATGATAAAAGCTATCAATTCCTAATCCAACAAAAAGAGCGATGAGTAAAGCTAAGAATAAAGTATATATGGATTTAAGCATAGTTATGATTTTATTTGTTTTTCTTATATATTAAGTGTATCATATTCTCTAAGCATTTTGCAAATTAAAACACACTTTTTTAAGTGTGTTTTTTGTTTCATTAACTCCCTTATTATACTATAGTTTTGATTGAATTATACTTTTTTATGTAGCTTCTAAAGATAATTATTAATACTACGACTAAATTAATAATTAAAACAAATAAGGGAAAAATAACTTTTCCAATAACAATAGGAGATAAAGATATTATATTTAGAAAACTAGAAATAATACCGATGATTCAAATTCTTCGTTCTTCAGTTTCTGGTAAAATTCAAGCTTTTGTTAACGTTGGCAAAAGCGCTATTAAATCTGTTATCATTGACATAATCAAACCTAGTAATGGATTTTTAGTTGTATATCAAATAAATAAAGAAAGTATTACCATACAAAAAACTATAATATCTAGTTTAGAAGTACCGCCTAATCCTTTCTTTATTGATAGAATAAATATTGCTAAATTAGTTAAACAAATCGCTAATGCTAATCAGAAAGCATTTCTATCACCTTGTGCCCATAATGTACCGCAAGCCAATACCATAATTAAGGTCATTAGAAATCAAGACATTCTTTGCGGGCGAAAATTACCTTTAATAATTGATTTAACTCCGATCATAAACGAAGAAAAAACAGTCATTACCGATAATATCAAGAATATATTTTTCATAGTATTAATATTATTATATTATTTTAATAAATTCATCAAAATTTAGAACTTAGTTTCTTCTCCTCCAAAAAACATACTTTTATTATTCTCAAATAAAATACCTTGACCGTCTCGTAATATACGGATTGGATATTGTAATGTAGATAAATTAGCTTTTACTTTCTGTTCCTGCTCGTCTGTATAATGCACCTTAAGAACAAAAGGAACATAATTGAGAGCTGAAAAATCAGTAAGTCCAAACCTATCTCTGCCTGTCTCATTCCAATTTGCTACTTCAATGGTCGGACACATGATATATGATCCCGCACTTGTGCCAATATATATTTTCCCTTCATCCAATAATTCTTTCAAAATTTCTGCAAAGCCATTTTCTCTAATCGCCTTTAACAAATAAAAAGTATTTCCACCTTCAATATGAATAACGTTTTTATTTTTAAAAAAGCTTAGTATTTCATCTTTGCTTTTTCCTTCTATGTCTATTTCCTCAAAAAGGATATGATTTTCTTGCATGGCATTTTTAATTTTTTCAATAAATGTTTTATCTCTTGAGCCCTTTGAGGCAGTCGTAACATACCCGATTTTTATTTCGGACTTGGGAATACCAGTTAAATCATAACCATATTTCAAAAGAAAACTTAAATCTGAGGCAAGAATTATTTTCATATTTATTAATTAAAGTTTTAATCACCTTTATTATATCATATTTATTATAAATTTTGCAAATAAAAGGATTACTAACCATTGTCAATAACTAACAGGTTTTACTCAATGAAGTTAGCACTATTTTGATGGGCAACTCTGTATATATTGTTAAATCAAAATAAAAAAGGAACGGGTTTTCTTTGTAAAATTTTTTAGAGCTTTAAACTGGAGAATAATTAAAGAATAGTAAGTTTAATTATGGCACCTTGATCTTTTTAGACCAAGGTGCCATACAAGACATCTTGAAATTATTATTAAACTGCGGGAATATATTCTTGTGATATCTCATAATCTATACCATCAGAAAAACAATTTGGACAACAGTATCCACGCGTCGTTTGCTCTGGTGACAAACATTTCGTGTTGGGGTAAATTTTACTACCACAATACTCACATGTAACAGCAAGAACTTTCATACAGTCTAAACAATAATGGGGTGGTGATTTTAAGCTAGTATAAATAATTTTTTTACCATCCAATAATCCTGCTCTTTTTGAATAATGCCCACAAGAACATTTTACTTTCGGAGCTATACGTAAAATCAAAAATAATACTTCTTTAAACATTATTTTACCCTCCTAAGGTGCAAATCTAATTTTCTAAATTATACCACAAATTATATCATTTTGCAAACAAAAAATCCCTTGACAAAAGTCAAGGGATTGCAGGTCCTACTCAACGAAGTCAGAACTATTCTAATAAATAATCCGGTATATATTGTTAAATTATAATCTTCGCAATTTTTATACGCCTTAAATGAACTGTCAAACCATTGATATTCTATCATAAATAGATTTAGGACTAACGTGCGCTGCCGGATGAAAGCTCGGAATTATTGTTATTCCATTATGTATAAAATATTTTTTGCTCTTGATGCTGTCTATAAATTGTGTTAAATTTTTATACTTTAGCGGTATCTCTAACGCCAAGATTAATTGTTTCATTGCCATATCCCCTAGAGCCAAGATTACTTTTGGCTTGATTATCTCAATTTGTCTTTTCAAGAATGGTAACGACAATTCAATCCCCTTAATGTCAAAGTTTTCATTACCACGAAATAATTTTCCACTTCGACAAAACATCTCTGTCACAGTAAAAAACAACTGTTGCCAATCTTTATCAGATATACTCTTGTTAAATTTCTTTTTATAACCATCTTGCAATGCTTTCAGAATCATTTTCTCAGTGTGTGCCGTAAATGTTTCTAAAAGAAATTGGTTATAATTAAACCCTTCTTTTTTCATTTCAATCTTATATTGATCTATATATTTTTTAAGAAAAAAATATGGACCCCAGTCTTGACCTATAATCATAATCGTTGGTTTACCAATCATTTCTCAATCAAACCATCTATTTGGTATGGCCTTATGTAATTTGAACTGATTTACTAATTTATTTCCACAGTCTACTTTAGCTAGATCATTTCAAAGCTTTTTCATTGAACTTTTCATTGCTGAAAACATAATAAATTTTAATTGTATATAAATATTATACCACATTTTTAATATATTTTGCAAACAAAAAACCCCTTGACAAAAGTCAAGGGTTTGCAGACCCTACTCAACGAAGTCAGAACTTTTTTTATAAGAAATGCGGTTAATATTGTTGAATTAAAATAAAAAATACAATAAGGAGGAGTTCTGACTCCCCCTTATTAATAAACTTTTTAATATCAACGAGTTGAGTATAAAATTCATCTTTTTTAGCTTTACTGGCACTATGCAAATTCTTATTTGACGTTTTATTCATATGTTGATTTTAATATCAATATTAATACCTGTCATAATCTTTATCCTATATTTATAATACCACATTTTAAGGTTTTTTACAAATCTAACAATATGCTGTCGCTCACATGTGATAATGTCATAGCATACCCAAATAGAAATGTCATAGCTGGGGATATAGTCACCTTAACAAAACACTGTAAATATGGTAGTAT
>Ga0209340_1002184_pt1 | contig 11878 bp, 9 predicted proteins | sample EPASupsiteSAE323_FD_187266 | JGI IMG/M metagenome (GOLD analysis project Ga0209340, IMG submission 187266) | Bioremediated contaminated groundwater from EPA Superfund site, New Mexico - Sample SAE3-23 (SPAdes) (version 2) | ecosystem: Environmental > Aquatic > Deep subsurface > Groundwater >... | reverse complement strand
AGTTTTTTTATTATTTCGCACGCCTGTCTTCTTACGATCCACTCGTCGTGGCCGAGAGCCGCTATAAGGCTTCCTACAGCTACGTCTTCTATTTTTAAAAGGCTTTCCGATGCGTGAAAGCGCACATCCGGGTCACGGTCCGACAGCATCGAAACGAGCAGGAACGCTGCGGCCCTGTTTTTAAAGCGTGCAAGCGACTTGCAGCCGAGCGCTCTGACCGAGCGGTTTTTGCTTTTAAGGTCTTTTCTGATATCTTCCATTATTTCTTTATCGTTTGCGCACATATATCCTCCAGATGAATGTTTTTTCAATTCGTCGTTTTGTCGCGTTTTTGATCGCCGCCGTTAATGGCGGTTATTATAGCGTTTAGCGCTTTTGGTGTTTAGTTAAATATGCATTCGCTGACCCGGTCGTGCCAGCTCAAGTGCGTTAGAGGCCTGTGACGTTCGTTTTTGAAGACTGTTTCGAGGTTGTCGGCGGCCGTTTGATGTGTATTGTTTTCACGGCTGATGTGGGCCAGATAAATGTGCGATAATCCGTCCCAGTTTAGTTCTCTTAACGCTTTAGCCGAGTCGGCGTTTGAAAGGTGGCCCCGTTTGCCCATTATTCTTTTTTTTAAATGCCATGGGTAGGAACCGTTTATTAGCATCTGTTCGTCGTAATTTGATTCGAGCACCAATATATTTGAATTTTTTAAATATTCGAAAGCCGCTTTATTGACATAGCCGAGATCCGTAGCGTAAGATATTTTAAGGCCCTGGACGTTTATCGATACTCCGAACGGCTCACGCGCGTCGTGGTCGGTTAAAAAAGTGTTTATTGCGGCTCCGTTTATAGAGATTTCTGAAAATTGTTTTATTATGTTTATTTCGCTATTATTGACCAGGCGTTCTTTTTTGTCGAGGCCTTCGAAGGTGCCGTTGGTGAGATAAATATTTTTGTGATATTTTTTAGCGAAAACAGAAAGTCCGGAAACGTGATCAATATGTTCATGAGTTACGAAAACGGCATCGATCGCTTCGCAATCGGCGCCTATTGATTTCAATCCATTTTCGATGCGCCTGCAAGATATTCCGGCGTCTATCAAAAGCCTTAAGCCGGCCGCTTCTATGTAAGCGCAATTGCCGGACGACCCTGACGCTATAATGGCGATTTTATATCTGGAATTATTCAAATTACGTTCACCTTTCGCTTGATAGCATATGTCTCTTTCATTTTAACATTTATAAAGATATTTTTCAAGACAGGCGCAAAAAAAGAATGAAGGTTTTATTGAATTATATGTCGATGGCTTGCGCCGCGTAATTTTAAGAAATTGTGAGAATTATTCCAGCCGTTCGTTATATAGCTGCAATGCCCAGCCGTTTATGATAATGGCCATAATAAAACTATAATATTGCACTTTTATTCTGAGTATGATATAATTTATAAGGTGAATGTAGCTATGATAAAAAAAATGAAACGGCTCATAAATAAATATATACCGAATGCGTTTTTACCTGCGCGCGGTTTTACCCTGATAGAAATACTCACGACCATGGTTATAGTCGGCGTGCTTGCTACCGCTGCCGTTCCGATAGGCCAGCTTATGATCATCAGGCAGCAGGAAAAAAACTTGAAGGAAGTTTTGCTTGAAACCAGAAAGGCTATCGACCTTTTTTATGACCATTACAAAACTTATCCCGCTTCTTTTAGAGAATTGCGCGGCGATGCTCCGCCTAACTTTACTATTTGCTATTTGCGCGACGCTCCGCCGGTAAATCCTTTTACCGGCGATCAATACGATTGGCTTATAATCACTTCCGGTGTTACCGAATATAACGCTTCGGGATGCCATGAAGTCAAATGTCTTGATTTTATATCTCACAATGTGGAAGTTTTTCAATTCGAAGAACGTGTCGTAAAAATTTTAAAAGGCAAGTTATCTTCTGAAATTCAGGCTTTAAAAACGGAAAAAATTGCGGAAGGCTATTCTGATTCCGACTCGGAAAAAATTGCTGAATCCGAAGTTATAGGCCGTGCCCTGCAATGGAATGATGCCGGTAAAAGAAGGACTGAAACTAATGATGCGGTGCAACAGGCTATTATTGAATTAAAGCCGTCTTTAAAAATTTTTAAACCGGATATCTTAAAGCCTAACAGCAAAAATGAATACGATTATTACACTTATTGGGGAATGTGGGACATACGTTATCCGCGTGAGGACCGTCTTGCTATAAACGAAACTCTTTATAAAGACTGGTGATTTATGATATCGCTCAAAAAAACAAACGAAATGTTTTGCAGAAAGGCCGGTTTGTCGTTAATAGAGCTTTTAACGACTATCGTTATTATGGGAATTTTAACGACCGCAGCCATTCCGCTCGGCGAGGTTGTTTTTATACGCGATAAAGAAGACGAACTTAAAGAAACTCTCATGAGCACTCGTGAAGCGATTGATAAGTTTAACGCTGATCATTATTTAATAGAGGGCACCGGCGGGGTTCTTTTAACAAGAAACCGTTATCCGTATTCTTTTTCAGAGCTACGCTGGTCCCAGGAAACGGGGCTTCCTTATCTTCGGAAAAGCCCTCCGATAAATCCGTTCGCCAGTTCAAACCAGGCGTGGATCATAATTCTGACGAACAGCCAATATGGTCTCGAATCTATGACTCTCGAAGAATTCAATACCACCGATGAAAATAACCTCATAAATCCCGACAATAAAAATCGTAAGGAAATCTATGATATTCAATTTCCACCGTCCGCTCATCCATCATTTAAGTACCAGATATCGATTTATACGAGCCTTGAAGGTACGGCTTATTCAAGCTGGTAAAGATTTAATTTAACCGGGTTACGCTATTGTTTTATGGCTTGCGGGATTGTTTTTTTAGCAAGTGGAGGAAGCGATGAACGAAAACAAAATCATAAGGGTGCATATTATTTTAGTTATTATTTTCGCCCTTTTATTTTTGGCGGTTCCGGGTGAAAATAACGCTCAAGAAACCAAAAATATTAAAAAAAAAGCTAAAAAAATTGAAAAACGTCCGAACGCTGTTCTAAGTGAAAAGAAATCGAAGCCTGCTGAAAAGCTTGCACGTGCAATTTCAAGGTCTCGTAAATATATTATTTATCAGGGCGAACAGGTTCTCGGCTTCGACGCTTATAATTGCAGCCGTACGCCGTCCGGCGTTTTTGGCACTTCAGAGATCGAAATAAAATCGCTTGCGCCGGTTAAAATGCGTCAGCTGTATTCGCTGAACCCTGAGACGCTCGCTCTTAAACAATACGAGTTACTCGCCGATGCGGCGGGGGAAAAACAGCGTGTTACATGCACTGTTGATGGTTCTGACGTCAGGATATTTTCAGACGTTGCAGGCGCGACGAAAGAAACTTTATTGAGATGCCAGCCGCCGCTATATTTGCTCGATAACATGAACGGCAATAATTTTCAATTCGTAATAGACTCTTATTCCCATAAAAATGGAGGAGTTCAGATCTTTAAGGCGGTAGTGCCCCAGCGTATGGCGATAATCGAATTACGCGTCGAAAACCTTGGTTTCGTAAAGGGAAAATTTGACGATCGCCGCGTTGAATTTTTAAAATATCGTGCGGTTGAAAATGATACAGGGCAGGAAATGTTTATTTATGCGCTAAACGACGGAACGCTCGCGGCGCTTGTTATACCGGCGCGCAGATATCGCGTTTCTCTCGACGGTTTTTTTGTAGAGCGTGAAGAAGCTCTGTCTGTAAACGATATAAAAGTTATAGGGGCTGTAAAGGCAGTTGAAAGCTCTTCATATTTTACTTCCAAAGATAACGTTAAAATTTTTTCTAAATATCTTGCGCCCATGGCTCGCGCTTCCGGCGCATCAAATACGAATTATCCGGCGGTTGTTTTAATCGCCGACTCCGGGCCGCTCGACTGCGACGGCAATTCAGCTTCCGCGAAGATCAATAACTTAAAAAACATAGCCGAATATCTTGTCGAAAACGGCATAGCATCTTTAAGATACGACAAGAGAAATGCTGGGCGATCCGATATGAGCGGAGATTCCCCTTTTTCCGATTATGTAGCCGACGCTTTAAACGCTTATAAATATCTTGCGTCTAAATCAGGAGTCGATTCATCGGCTGTATATTTACTAGGCCATTCGGAAGGAGCGCTTATAGCCATGAGCGCGGTTTCAAAGATTGAAAAAGCCGGGGGATTAATTTTATTGGCCGCTCAATATCAGCCATTCGACAAAATTTTAATATCCCAGGTTAAGGCCGATCTTGAATACGGCGTTTCACTTTCTTCAAAAGACCGCTATGACTACGTTAATCAATTAACCGCCGTTCTTGACTCAATGAAAAAAGGGACGGTTCCGAAAATCAATTCGGTTTCCGTGCCAAGCATGGAAGCGTTGCTTAAAAGCCTTGTGAACCAACCGAAATTTATTATGGGATTGCTCGGCGTCGATCCCGCGAAGCTTGCAAACGCGGTGAAAGTGCCGACGCTTCTTATTGGCGCCGAATTCGATATGCAGGTTCCTTTACAGAATTATAACGGGCTTGCGAATGTTTTTGAAAAAAACAAAATAAAGTTCAAAAAAGCCTTTATTAAAAGAGTGAATCATGTTTTTAAAAGAGCGGCAAGCATGAGGGATACCGCGTCTTATTTTTCGGCGTATGGCGTGTCGAATCAGGTATTAAACGCGATATCTTCATTTATTTTGGATTTTAACCGATAAATATATGTGAACTTTGAAAAAAATAATTCGGTCATAGATTATAAAAGGTCTTGACATAGTTTATTTAGTATATTATAAAGTAAGCTCTTTAACCGTTTTTTTAGCATATAACCATTATTAGAATCAGTATATAAAACGGATTGAAATCGGATGATTTTTGAATGAAGTATAGAGTTTTAAGCAAAAAAAATAATTAGCGAGGAAGAACTCATGCGTTTAAAAAATTTAAGTTTTTTTCTGGTCATTTTCTTTTTTTTATTAACCGGTCTGCTTTCGCCTGCGAATGCGGATATTTTCATAACGGGCGCCGACGGATATTTTAAAACCGATAACTTTAAAGCTGCGTTTAAGCTCTATGACGATTACGCCAGAAAATGCGAAAAAACTCTTGGCGAAACCGAAGTAAAATATATTTTCATAAAAGACGACTCGTCTTGTAAGGACGTCATCAAAAAAACTTCCGATGTGCTTTCGAAATCTTTTTACTGTTATTACAGGGCGGGATATTGCCTTGAAAAGCTTGGGAAATCAACTGCTGCTATCGATTATTATATTAAAGCACTGCACATGTGTTCGGCTGCGAAAGCGGCGAAGTACGTCAATCTTTTAAACGCCAAAGCCGAAACTGATTACCACTTTATAACTATCGAGCCCCGGGACCTTGGCTTTGTTTATGACAGAATATATGCGATTGGCGCAGGCACGGAAACGCTGGTTGAAAAAATACGTTATGTGGCCGAATTACGCCGCGATTTGGCTAAATTGATTGAAAATAACATCGATGTAAATAAGCAGCCCGAATATCGTGCGCGCTTTGCCGTATGTCAGAAAAGCGAGAAAAATCTATGCATATTACTTGAAAATTTTGTGAATTATGAAATTAACCGCTATGTTTTTACCAGATTTGACGAGTTTGTAAAATGCCTTAATAGTTTTAAACCCGTAACGCCGGCGGCAGACGGAGTTCTTGATGTCGCAAGGACTGTCCGTCAAAACCTTATGCACATAATAGCCGATTCACAAAATCCTGCATCCGAAGGTAATCTTATCGAGTTAAATAATAAGCTGAGTGCTTTAATTGAGATTATAAATTATATGGAGGCCAATCGCAATTAAAAGCTTCGTTAATAAAACGAACCTTTTAAGTATGGCCGTTTAAAGGAAAAATGAGTAAAATAAAAAACGCCGTAATGGCAACTAAATATTTATTATTTATATTTATATTTATATTTATTCAGGCGTTTTTTTATTTTGCGCCGTTATGTTTTGCCGTCGAGCGCATAACGGATGATTTTTCAGCTTCGATGGATCTGATCGACGCGCAGAATTTTGGCAGCCTTAATCTTGAAACCAGCCAGGTAAACATCAATGCCACTTCAGACGCGTCTTCCATAGCCGGCAAAACTACCGCAACGGTTGAAAACATTTTAAAGGGCCGCATCGTTTCAGATAGTTCTGATGTTTCGCTTTTTACATCGGGGGCTCCAGCCACGGCTGAAGCGTCTTTGAATAACGCGCCCAAAAGCGAAGAAATAGATCTTATTTCAAAATTAATTCCCGACGAAACATATGAAGTAATAGGCTCTTCCGCTGCGATAAGTCCTGTCGCGGAGGAACATTTTAAAATCGGAACGGATCTTTTTAACCAGAAGATTTACATCGAATCGAAAGCTCATTTCGAAAAAGCGGTTCGGCTTGAACCTAACAACGACGTATATCTACTGGCTCTTGACATGGTTAATAATACGATGCGCGCCCAGGGCATTAAAGAGCCGCTCAAAATGCCTGAAGCCTTATTGCCTTCCGAAAAAGCTGCGCAGCAGGTTTCTAACGATTCCAAAAACCAAGTTTCATCAAAGCCCGATCGCCCTGAAGCTGATAAAAAAAATATTCAGGCGAATAAAAATAAGCAGGCGCCGGAAACTCAAAAAACGAAGCCGCTCGTTAAAACACAGGTTTTTACGTGCAATTTCGAAGAGCGCCTTCCGGTCGGCAACATCATATTTAATACAGGCATAAACACCGATATTAAAAAGTCTGACATTGACGGTTATTACGTTAATTTTGACGCTGAAGAAGAGGCTCTCGCGCTTGCCGCGTTTCGGCTCGATTGCGAACCCAAAAAAGCGATTTTAATAGTGAACCAGAAATTATTCGCCGACGAGAACAACTTTTCTTTCCCGTTAACTATTAAAGCGAATAACGCCGAAATATTAAATGGGGCGTTCAGGCTCGCCATGGAATTCAGGCCATATCAATTTGACATAACCGGAAAGCTTCATCGCGGGTTTAATCAAATTTTATTTCAAACGGCTCCGACAAAAACTTCAAATCTAGGGTTGCTAAGAATTGAAATTTTCATTCAAAATTACTAAAAAGGGTTGGTTAAGATGCAGCAATCATCGGACGAATCAAATAAAAAGAAACTTTTGATCGTTGACGACGAAAAATACATTACGCAGCTTTTGACGGAATTGCTCGATCAGGAATATTGCGTTGAAACGGCGAATGATGGAATTCAGGCTTTTAATAAGCTTAAAAGCTATAATTACGATCTCATGCTTACCGATATAAGCATGCCTAATCTCGATGGAATAGAGCTTTTAAGGCTCGCTCGCGCCCAGCAGCCCGAAATGAACGTCATTATGATGTCGGGGCTTGCGACAACCGAAAATGTAATAGACGCTCTTAATCTTGGCGCCAGTTATTTTATAAAAAAACCTTTTAAGATAGACGACGTCCATAATATAATAAAACAAAAAATGATTGCCGGCGCAGCTGGGTTAACGGCTGCTAACGATATAGAAAATATAATGACCGATATCAATTATCTCATATTGTCGAATAATTATGGCAGGATGAACGATATAAAAAAAATCCTTTCTGCATGCACCGAAGTATATTACGATATTTTAAAGGAAGATAAGGTCGTTAAAAATCTTTTAAAAATCAAACATTTCGATGACGCTATCTATCGTCATTCACTTGATGTCGGCATTATCGCTTCAATTATATGCGCTTTCAAACATATAAAATCAAATGTGTTAAGAGCCATCACTATGAGCGCTTTTTTACACGACATCGGCAAGATAAACGTCGATTATAATATTCTTAATAAGTCTGACAAGCTTACTGCCGAAGAGTTCGACCAGATAAAAATGCATACGTTTTTCGGTCATAACATTCTTCTCGAAGAAGGATTCGCCGAAGATATCGCCGGAGTCGCCTTCAAGCATCACGAAAAACTCGATGGAAGCGGATACCCACGCGGTTATACCGAATACGGCATCGATACGGCTTCGCAATTTATAGCCGTTTGCGATATTTTTTCCGCGCTTACCGAAAAAAGGCCATATCGAAAAAAACTTACGCCTTTTGAAGCTCTCGAAGTTATTAACAAAGACTTTCCAGGCAAGATCAACTTCGATGTCGTAAAGCTCCTCAGGTTATTTATCGAAGGATGATGAATTTTTAAACGCCATATAAATAAAAAAAGCGCCGCGTGACAGGGCGCTTTTTTTATTTTAAATTTTTAAATGTCCGTATTAGAATTTTTTAAATTTATCTTTTCCTGCTCCGCATATAGGGCATTTATCCGGCGCGCCGTTTTCGGTGGTGCAGCCGCATATTTCGCAGACATGAACCGATTCGATGTCGATATCATGGCCCGAATCGACGGTTTTTTTCGCTTCGAGATAAGCCTTTTGATGCATTTTTTCAGCTTCGAGGGCAAAATTCATCGATCTGATGGCGCCTTTTTCGTTTTGAAGTTCGGCTACGGCCTTGTACGCCGGGTACATTTCGTCAATTTCGAACGTTTCTCCGCCGAATGCGGCCATTAAATTTTCGGAGGTTCCTTTTATTTCGCCTAATTCTCTTAAATGGTTGGTGGCGTGAACTTGTTCGGCGAAGGCTATGGCTTCGAAAAGTTTAGCTACATTTTGTTTTCCTTCACTTCTGGCTTTTTGAGCGAAGGCCATATATTTCATGTGGGCTTGTGATTCTCCAGCGAATGCGTCTTTTAAAAACTTTTCGGTCATCTGTCTCATTTTTTTGCCTCCTATTTGTTGATTGATTTAGTTAAGATTCTAACAGATTCGTTTTTGATTGTCAACTACATTCGACAAAAAAATGCGGGTAATAATTGCTTTACAATATTGCGTGAATCTGTTATAATTTTCAGCGTATTTAATTGTATATATGCGGCGTATGCGCTCCCGCGCGGCCCGCATATTTATTGCAGCGTTTTTCTATTATGTAATAATCAGGATGGAGATGATGTGATGTCGCAGGTTAACGGGAATTTAGATCAACACAAGCCGTTTGTCGCGCCCGAAACAAAAATGGCTGAATTTACTTTGAAAGCCGTTCTTCTTGGAATTATTTTCGGAATTATTTTCGGCGTCGCTACTGTTTATCTGGGGCTTAAAATAGGCCTTACCGTGAGCGCCTCCATACCTATAGCGGTTCTTTCAATGTCTATATTTAAAAAACTTGGCGGTTCGACGATTCTTGAAAATAATATAGTGCAGACTATAGGCTCGGCCGGCGAATCGATCGCAGCCGGCGTCGTTTTTACCGTTCCGGCCCTCGCTTTAATGAAATTTATGCCGGAACATGCCGACCGGTTCGGCCTTAACTATATGACCATATTCACGCTCGCTACCATAGGAGGCATACTCGGAGTTTTCTTCATGATTCCGCTGCGTCGCTACCTTATAGTAAAAGAGCATAAAAATCTTATTTATCCTGAAGGGACCGCCTGCGCCGACGTTCTTATCGCCGGCGAAAAAGGCGGCAATCTGGCGAAACTGGTTTTTTCAGGCCTTGGCGTCGGAACCATTTATAAGTTTTTAATGAGCATCTTTAATTTTTGGAAAGACACTCCGTCTTATGCGCTAAAGTGGTTTAAAGGCGCGACTATCTCCGGAGAAATCACGCCCGAACTTCTCGGCGTCGGCTATATAATAGGGCCGCGTATTTCAGGCGTAATGGTAGCCGGCGGTATCCTTTCGGCGCTCGTTTTAGCTCCGCTTATAAAAATTTTCGGCGAAAGCGCCACGATGATAATTCCTCCCGCCGACATACCCATTTCTCAAATGAATATGGATGATATCTGGCACTATTACATACGCTATATCGGCGGCGGCGCGGTTGTTTTCGGCGGCCTTGTAACCATGCTCAAAACGCTTCCGACGATATGGACATCTTTTGCGGCGAGCTTCAGGGAAATGTTCGCCAAAATGGATGAAGCCAAGAAAATACGTACCGAAAACGATATTCCTTTATATGTAACCATCCTCGGCGCAATCGCGCTGATCGTGGTCCTCGCGTTTATGCCGTTCATGCCCGGAAATAATCTGGCTAAATTCGCGACCGCTTTTTTAATAGTGTTTTTCGGGTTCTTTTTTGTAACCGTGTCATCGAGGATCGTCGGGCTTATAGGCTCTTCGTCGAATCCGATATCCGGCATGACCATAACCACGCTTATGCTCACATGCCTTTTATTCGTGGCGGTCGGCTGGACGGGCAACGAATACGCCGGTGTAGCGCTCTGCGTGGGCGCTATTGTTTGCATAGCAGCGGCCAATGGCGGCGCGACTTCTCAGGATTTAAAAACGGGCTATCTTATAGGCGCCACTCCGAAATGGCAGCAGGTCGGGCTTATAATAGGCGTTATCACTTCGTCTATCGCCATAGGCATGACGCTTTTGCAATTGCATCAATCGCTGGGCATCGGATCGAAGGAACTTGCCGCTCCTAAAGCGCAGCTCATGTCGATAATAATCGACGGCGTGCTCAATCAGACGCTTCCGTGGGACCTTATACTGGTCGGCTTTTTTATGGGCCTTGTAATGGAAGCTTGCGGGATCGAAGCGCTTCCGTTCGCCGTCGGCGCGTATCTTCCTCTTTCGGCTTCCACTCCGATTATGGCCGGCGGTTTTATAAACTATATTGCTTCAAAAATTTATAAGATAAAAGAATCAGAATCTGATACGAGCCCCGGCGTTCTTTACAGCTCGGGCCTAATCGCAGGCGGCGCGCTTACGGGCATAGCCATAGCGCTTTTAAAAGGTTTCAAATACGGCGGCAAATCGCTTTCTGAATATTTCGATTCTTATTCCAGGTGGGGCCTCGAAGCCGTATACGGCCAATACAACGACGTCGTGGCTATAGTGTTTTTCGCCCTTATGGGATTGAGCTTGCTTTATATGGCCGGCAGTAAATCAGCCGAACCGGATCAGGATAAGGCATAAGCGGCGTATCGCAGACAGCTTCGAAAGAGGTAGATTAAAATGAAGATGAAAGATTTTTATAATGTTCTCGGCGTATCGGAAACGGCGTCAAAAGATGAGATAAAAACGGCTTATAAAACCCTTGCGAAAAAATATCATCCGGATACGCATCCTAACGACAAAACTTCCGAAGAAAAATTCAAGGAAGTGACCGAAGCTTTTGAAATACTTTCAGACGACGCCAAACGAAGCAAATACGACCAATTGAAAAAGGGCGGTTTTTCGGGGTTCAACGGTCAGGGAGGCGATTATTCTAATTTTTCGCAAGCAGGCGGCGTTAATTTCGAAGATCTTTTCAGCTCGATTTTCGGGGGGAAAAAATCGCAATCTGGCGCTAAAGAAGAATATGGCGATATTTTTGAAAGTTTTTTCGAAAGAGGCGGCAGAGGATATAAAAACTCTTCGGGCTTTCATGAACGCGGCGAAGATATAGAAATAAGGCTCGAACTTGCCTTAAAACAGGCGGTTAGCGGCGGAAATCTTAAATTGAAGGTTACGCGCCGCGATTATTGCGATTATTGCGCCGGCGAAGGCGGCTCTGGCGATGTCGGCTGTCCTTCCTGCGGCGGAAGCGGTTCGATGTCGCGCCCTCAGGGCGGATATGCGATAAGCCAGCCGTGTCCTCGCTGCGACGGCCGCGGTTCGGTCAAAATGAACCTGTGTACTAAATGTGCAGGCCGTGGAACGCTCAATAACGTGAAACAACTTAAAGTTAATGTTCCGGAGGGCGTTTCAGATGGGCAGATAATAAGGATTCCCGGCGAGGGGCATTCGGGCCGTCAGGGCGCTCCAAGGGGGAATATCATAATTACTTTAAAAATTAAAGAAGACGAACAATTTGTCAGAAAAGGAAACGATATTTAT
>Ga0209340_1002181_pt1 | contig 11886 bp, 10 predicted proteins | sample EPASupsiteSAE323_FD_187266 | JGI IMG/M metagenome (GOLD analysis project Ga0209340, IMG submission 187266) | Bioremediated contaminated groundwater from EPA Superfund site, New Mexico - Sample SAE3-23 (SPAdes) (version 2) | ecosystem: Environmental > Aquatic > Deep subsurface > Groundwater >... | reverse complement strand
AGTTCTCTCGTCGCGCGTTTTTTCCCGGACCCGGCATTAAACGCTCCGAACGACATCCGCCCGCCTATTTGATACCGTTTCCCTATACCGTTTACTATAATACTGTCCATAGATTATTATTTAACGTTTAAGTAAAAAAGTACCAATCTTATCGGCAAATATATCCGTAGCTTTTTTATCCATACCATGCGGTCTTATAAACTCCCCGATAAATCTTTCATCTCTGTTTTTTGCCTCCGACGGATCTTTAAGCAACCGGGATAACTGTTTTACGTGATCGTCTAAAGTGACCGATGAATAAACAGGACCGATATCCTTTAAATAACGAAAATGATATGTTTCTTCCTGTGATCCTTTAAATTTGTCGTCCAAAATGGTTAAAACCGGCTTCCTTAAAATACTGGCTTCTATCATTGCAGAAGTATTGATTCCGATTACGGCTTCCGCGTAATAGAGCGAATGAAAATATTCTTGTTTAGCGTCCTCTCCGATAGTCTGTTTACCGGACCGCGGATAAATCGCCACGTTTTTTTCTTCAAATTGAACATTCTCCCATTGCTTGGCATTTTGCGGGTGAGGGCGGATAATTATCGGTATATTAACCGTATATTCATCCTGACAATGGCGTATTCTTTTTATCCATTCCTGGACAAAAGGGACTTCAAAAGGGGCGATTGCTTTTGAAGAACCCAAATACAATAAAAACCCTTCTTTTTTTTGCAACCCTGCCAAAGTGCAAAATTCCTCAAGGGATATACGTGGTTTCCTTTCAAACCAATGGTCGTAACACTGCGCCCCCGTAACAAACACATTATCTTTTTCCATTCCATTCAAAGTCATCGCCTCTTTTACTTGAAAATTATTCCATACGCATACTCTGTCGGGAAGAATCCGCATTAATCCTTTATTAGTCAAATTATCCCAACTATGCACGGTCAATACGGAGGGAATTTTAAGGTTTTTTGCGGCTTTAATATAATCAAGTTGTTCGGAGCCTATATTAACCAGCGGAGTAACAAAAACTGCATCGTATTTGCCATTCCGTAAGAATTCTTTAATATTTCCCGGGACTCCAAGGAACTTCTCTATTATCCGGTAAATAAAGAACAAAACCGGAATATTCTTAAAAATACGATACCAATTATCCGCGAACACCATAAATCCGGAGAAAAACTTTTTCCTGCATCTTTGCCGCAAACTATGCATAAAAGAAAATCTTGGGTCAAGATAACGTATATAATCACAAAACGCCCTGGAGTCACACGCCAAATCTTTTAAAAACTCACGTTTTGGGGCCGGGTTTAAAACATCGAAAGTCACTTGAGGGTATTCTTTGGCTATCTCCCGTAATCTTTCGTCAATAACCTCTTTAACGCCCTCCTTGCGGTATTTCTCCAGATCGTTAAAAACAAGGTGAATCTTATATCCACGGCTGGCTAATTCACGGATAATCGGTTCGAAATTCCTGACATATACGGGATATAGTAATAAAAATAAAATGTTTTTTTGTTTTCCGCATAGTGAACGTATCCAACGCCGATTACCGCCATAACAGTTCATTTCGGAAAGACGTTTTGTTTTTAAAATTTTCCCGGCAGCAATATCGAGGCTTTTATACTCGTTATTTAAAATACAATCTTCTATTAAGTCTCCGCATGTATCCATCTTAGCAAGACAGAACCCAGATCTTATTAAAATTTTTTTCAGCGTATCCGGAGAAAAGAATTGTATATGCGGTTCCTGCTCATTTTTCCATAAAGAATATTCATTAGGGACTTCAACAAACAAGAGGCCGTTTTTATTCAATTTGCCGGTTAAGAGCATTAAAGTTTCTACGGGATCGCTAAGATGTTCCAGTATATGAGATAAAATTATTAGATCGTATTTTAATTCACCAATTTCATCCAATTTGCGAAAAACATTATCTGCGCCACTTTCGGGTAAAGACATATATTGTATGGCTTTTTCATTTGATTCCACCGTGTCATAAGAAACCTTTAAACTTTTAAACCGCGTTTTTAATTCCTTCCCTATATGGCCGAATCCCGCCCCGATATCAAGCACACGTAAATACCTTTGATGTTTAAAATCTGCGCAAGACGCAATAAAACCTGTTTTATAAACCGCCCGTTTTACCAGCAGGCCATGCTTTTTAGTTTCATAATCGGCGTCAAAATAATCATTTTGATAATATTCCGCGAAATGCAAATTGGAAATCGCCGGGAATGCCGATCTATGGCGACAACAAGAACACTCAACGATTTCCAAGTTACGGAACGACGAGGATATATTTTTATAATCGCCTATGCGTTTATATTCACCGGCGCCGCACAGCACACATTTAAAATCAACGGGATTATTCATCAGTTTCGCGTATTTCCCCCACTTTTCTTATAACCTTTGCCGGAATACCTGCTAAAACTACCCCCGGTTCGGTAAATTTCTTCGTGACCACCGCGCCGGTACAGACAATCGAATTATCCGGGACAGAAGACCCGCCGATCATCGTTACCCCCCAGGCAATCCAACAGCCTTTACCGACAGTAATGTCATATCCTTCTGAGGGAACTTCATCCTCGTGTTTTCTAATCCCGTTATTAAACAAATGTACCCCTGTTAAAAACATACATTCATTACCGACAACTGTACCATCCCCTATTCGAACATACCCGGATCTCGTATTAAAAATTGCCGCCGGAATACTATTCCGTCCTTTTCGCACCACTCTCTCTACCGGACCGTAGATAACGGGATAAAGAAAATTCCGGAATCCTAAAGAACACAAATATTTAATCAGCAGTTCATCGAAAAAACGTTTTACTCCCCAGCTCTTCAATTTTTTCACCGTAAAATCAGCGGATTTAAATGTCATTCGTTCTCCTATGTTACGAATTTACGGGAATAGATTCCGGCTGCATTCCTAATTTACGTTTTTTTGTGGATTTTTCGGCAATCGTTACACGCAAGCGTTGCACATGGTTATCTATAAAAAACAGATATAGAAATGAAATCACTAAAGTAATCGCCAATGACAATTCACCATACCATTTATCGGACGTCAACAACAACAATGATTTAGCAACCATATAATGGAACAGATATACCGGATAAGAATAATCCCCAATAGTCTTATCCAAAGAAGAGAATGTTTTATTGCACCAATAGAATATAAACGGCAACAGTACGGCAAACGCAGTATAAAAAATATCCACTAGCCATTGCTCTTTATTCCCGAAGATATCATACCCCCCGAAGACCATAAGTAAGCCGACGGTGAAGGAAGTACTCCCCAGTATGTCTTTCCAGTTTTTTTTCATACCGGCAGAACGAAACCAGGCATATAACCTGTAGCTCACTACTCCGATAAGAAAATACTGCACTTGAAAAATAAAGATGCTTGAATCGTCAACGGGAAGGTTAATTTTATTAAAAAATGCATGCGCCTGCCATCTAAGAATAAAAAAGAATGCCGTGGCGGCCACTAATTTGGGAGTACGCAATTTAACCACGAAAGGAACGATCAAATAAAAATAGAATTCCAGGGCCAGCGTCCAGGCCTGGGGCACCAGCAAAAGATTATGCCCTCCTCCTCCGCCACCGTGCAGAAAATTGGGGAATAATATCGAGTAATCCTGCGCGACTTTTATATACCTGGTCAAATCGATGCCCAAAAGGGAAACATTGGAGATTGCCGACCAGATGATCCAGATAAACCCTTTATGTTCAATAGCACGGGTTAAAACCATCGGCGGGTTATGGCTACCTTGCGGAAAAAGAGTGAACGCAATGTAAGACAATATTACCGCAAGCAAATATGCCGGATAAATACGCAATGCACGGTTAATGTAAAAATCTTTTATGCTTTTATACTTTTCGGTAACGATAAGACCCATCAGAAAACCGGAGATCACAAAAAAACAAGTTACAGCCATATCTCCGTTCAACATTCTCACCCCAAAAATCTTTCCGCTGTGGGTAATCAATACGGAAATCGCCAGGAGCGCCCTGATTATCCCCATAAACGTTATCTCCTTATTAATTTAATACAATTCTGTTAAACGTAAGATTTTTACTAATTGTAAACACATGGGGCCGGTTAGAATATCTATTTTGACTACCCGGTATGCAGCAATTTTACTGTGATAATTCTTTCAGGGCGACCTTAACGATATTATTCCCGGTCAACCCTTCTTTTTCCAGCAGGCAGGCGGCGCTGCCTACATCGCAAAAATGGTCGTTTATGCCCAACCTGACCAGCCTGGCGGAGGTAGAAATCCCGGAGACTATCTCTGAAACAGCCCCTCCTAATCCGCCAAGAACATTATGCTCTTCAACCGTTATAAGCAACCTGGTTTGCTGGCAAGCGGCGGCAACGGCTTCCCGGTCAATCGGTTTAATTGAGGCCATCTGAAGTAGCCGCGCGCGGATTTTATGTTTTTCCGCGAGCGTTATGGCGGCGCTATACCCTTGGGCCAGCATCGTGCCGGTAGTAATAATAGTTATATCATCGCCTTCAAATATCCTGGTCGCTTTGCCGATCTCGAATTTATCTTCGGGTTTATACACGTCTTCCGCTTCCTGGGCGACCAGCCGGATATAAACCGGTCCGTTATACGCCACCGCGGCTTCAATCGCCAGGCAAGCCTCCCTTGCGTCACCGGGGACAAGAACGGTCATATTCGGTATCGCGCGCATAATCGCAATATCCTCTATGGCGTGATGGGTTGTTCCTGCGGTACCTGTGCTGATGCCGCCGTGACTGACCAGGAACTTAACGTTCAGGCGCGGATAACAGACGCTGGTGCGCACCTGTTCGCAGGCGCGCATAGAAATAAACGAAGAGAAAGAATGCACAAAGGGGATTTTTCCCGCAAGGGCGAAACCGGCAGCCACTCCCACCATATTCTGTTCGGCAATGCCTAATTGAAAATACCTTTCCGGATGTGCCGATTCAAAATTTACGGACTGGGTCGATTCTTTTAAATCCGCCTCAAGCGCGATAATACGCTTATCCTTAAATCCCAACGCGGCCAGGTGTTTCCCGGATACCGTGCGCAGGCATTGTTTCATAGCTGTTTTTCCGTTTCCCGACGGGCAGTATCGGCGAATTCGCCTTTTACGGCTTTGCCGTGCCATTCAGGTCTGTTTTCCATAAAAGAAATCCCTTTACCTTTCACTGTTTTGGCGATAATCATCGACGGCTTATTTTTAGAAAAAGGCAGTGATTTAAATGCCTTAAGCATATCCGTAAAATCATGCCCGTTTACTTCACGGACATGCCAGCCGAACGCCCGCCATTTTTCGGTATAAGGTTCCAAGGCCATAACATCCTCGGTTGAGCCGTCAATCTGCAGCATATTGCGATCCACTATCGCGGTAAGATTGTCCAATTTATAATGGCTAGCGGACATCGCGGCTTCCCAGACGGAACCTTCCTGGGTTTCCCCGTCGCCCATAAGCACAAAAGTCCGGTATTTTTCCCCATCCAGCCTGGCCGCCAGGGAAAGTCCTACTCCTACCGACAAACCGTGCCCCAGCGAACCGGTGCTCATCTCTACCCCCGGTACTTTATGCATATCGGGATGTCCCGCCAGGCAGCTGTCGTTTTGCCGGAAACTTAGCAGAGTTTGCTTATCAATCAACCCTTTAAGATGAAGAATTGTATATAAGGCTATCGAAGAATGCCCTTTGCTTAAGATAAACCTGTCCCTGTCCGTGTCTTTCCAATTATGCGAATCCAGGTTCAAAATCCCGCCGAAATAAAGCACGGTCATTAAATCTATGCTGGAGAAAGCGCCACCGGGATGCCCGCAACCGGCGCAAATAAGCGATTCCACCATTAACTGCCTGGCCCGTGCGGATATCTTTTTCAATTCTTCATCAAGATTTTTCTGCACTTTACTTCATCCTGTATTGAGAATTCTGGGTTACCCCGCTATAGTCAAGGTAAATGGTTTTCCATTCGGAAAATACGTCCATTGCCTGCGTCCCGGGTTCTCTGGTCCCGTTACCGGATTGTTTCCATCCGCCGAACGGCATATGCGGCTCCGACCCGAATGTCGGGGCGTTGACATAGCAGCAGCCGGCCTGAAGCTTATCAAGGGCCAGCATTGCCAGGTTAATGTCCTTGGTAAAAATAGAAGCGGTCAAACCGTAGCGTACATTATTTATTTTCTCGATAGCTTCGCTGAAATCAGCGACTTCAAAAACCGCCAGCACCGGGCCGAAGATTTCCTCCTGCGCCAGGGAAGAATTAATATCCACTCCGGTAAAAATAGTCGGCGGTATAAAATACCCTTTAACAAACTCCCCTTCGGACAATGCTGATCCGCCTAAAAGGCATTCTGCCCCGGATTTCTTTGCGGTTTCGATCGAGTTTAAAATATTCAGGTATTGCCGTTTATTTATTATCGGGCATACTTTTGTGGAGGAATCCGTGCCGGGGCCGACTTTCATCGCCTTGGCTTCCTGAGTAAGCAAATCCAGAAACGCGGCAAAAACTTTTTTATGCACAAATACCCTGCTGGTGGAAGCGCAACGTTGTCCTGCCGTGGAGAACGCTCCCGCAGCCACAGCCTTTGCCGCCGCCGGCAAATCCGCGTCATCCATCACAATAAGGCCGTTCTTGCCTCCTAATTCCAGGGAACAACGCTTCATCTGCCTGCCGCACTCCGCTGAAATCATCATCCCAACTTTTGAAGACCCGGTAAAAGAAACCAGCTTTACCTCCGGATGCTTTACCAGCGCCTCCCCAGATTCCGGGCCGGAACCATAGACAATATTCACGACGCCGTCCGGGAAACCGGCTTCTTTCAACAATCCTCCCAGAAGATGCGCGGTTAACGGAGTATCCTCGGAAGGTTTTAACACTACGGTATTGCCGCAAATAAGCGCGGGGAAAAGTTTCCAGGTCACAATCGCCATCGGCGCATTCCAGGCGGTAATCAACCCGCAAACCCCGACAGGGCATCTTTTTGTAAGTGCCCAGCGCCTATGCAGGGCCGAAGATGTCGTTTGTCCGTAAAGCCGTCGGCCTTCCCCTGCCGAGAATTGCGCGACATCAATACTGGACTGAATATCGCCCATTGCCTCCGGCAAAGTCTTGCCCATTTCTCGCACGATAACTTCCGCAAGCGCTTTCTGGTTTTTTTTCAATAACTCCGCAGCTGCAAAGATCGATTCCGCCCGTTTAGTCGCGGGGGTTTCGTTCCATTGCGCGAATGCCGCCGCGGCTGCGGAAACCGCAGAATTAACATCGGAATAAGACGAATCCGGGAATAATCCGATAATGTCGCGCGTGTCGGCTGGATTGACATTTTGAAAGTATTTTCCGGATTCAGGAGGAGTGAGACAACCGGAGATCAGATTGGAAAATTTCGGCGGTTCTTTCATATCTGCCATGGTAATATCCTCATATTTTAGTAAAAAACTCTTAATATGCGAAAAAACAATCACTTCCGGGAAATCGGCAATCGCAGTATTTAGATGCGTATTCTCGGTATGATTGCAAACTCAGGCGTAATCTACTTGTCAGTAATAATTAAAAAGCGGATTACCAGGCGGTAAAACCGCCGTCTATTACCATATTTGAACCAGTCATATATGAAGACGCGTCCGACGCCAGATAAATTAAAGCCGCGTTGTATTCGTTTTGTCCGGCCATACGGCCAAGCGGAACTTTAGGCGTATAATTCTTCAAGAATTGGCTGTCCTGATTATTGAAAACCCCGGCCAGGGTCATTGTATTTACCCTCACATTTTTCTTCGCCCAATAAACTGCCAGATAACGCGTAAAGTTCAATACCCCGGACTTGGTTACCGAATACGCCACCGGTTTAAAAAAACGGGGTTTTTTGTATTCGTAAATGCGCTGGTCGGGAGAAAGAAGGCCGTAAATTGAAGATATATTGATGATACTGCCCTTATTATGTTTTGCCATATGCCCGCCGATTATCTGGCAACAAAAAAACATCCCTTTCAAATTGACATTCATCATTGCGTCCCACGCTTCCTGGGGATAAGTCTCAAACGGCCCTGTATTGCGCTGGTCCCCGTTGGGAGGAGCGTCTATGGCGGCATTATTCACCATCACGGACGGACTACCCAGTCGGGCGATAGTCGTCTTCAAACCCGCTTCCAGGGAAACTTTATCGGTAATATCCGCTTTTACCAGCAACAGATTCCTGGATCGAATCCCGCTTAATTTCGCTTTCGGGCTTTCCGGATTCAAGTCAAACGCGGCAACTTTCGCGCCGGCATTAAGCAGTGCGCGAACGAATTCGCCACCCAGTTGTCCTCCTGCTCCGGTGACAATCGCGGTTTTGCCTTTCAGGCCAAAGGTATTTTCCAGATATTTATTCATATTTCTCCCTGCTGCGCAAAAGTAAATCACAAATCTCGCGGACCGCCCCTTTCCCCCCTTTTGTCCTGGTAACGTACTTCGCGTATTTCAGCACATCGGGATGGGAGTCCGCCACGCATATCGGTAATCCGGCCATTGCCAGGCAATCCCTGTCGTTAACGTCATTACCGGTAAAAGAAACATTTTCAAGCGGTATACGGCGTTTACGGCATTCTTCCCGCAATTTTTTGCCTTTATCCGCGCACCCCTGCAGGCAATCTATGCTCAACTTACGGCAACGGGCGCCGACTACAGGATTAACTTCCGTGGAAAGCACCATTATCTGAACGCCTGCTTTTTTAAGCATTCCCAGGCCTAATCCGTCACCTCGCGAACAAAACACCGCTTCCCTTCCGTCTTCGGAAACCAAGACCCGGTTATCCGTAAAAACACCGTCAAAATCGAAAACGGCAAAACGGATCTTTTTAAGGGTGTTAAGAAACTTTATGCGCGGACTTTTTATCTTTTTTGGGCTGTTCATTATGCAAATGATCCGGTAAAATCAAGGCTTCTTCAGGAAGGTTTACGTTTAATATTTTCCCTATAACGGCATCAAGCTGATATGGCTGCATACCGCCGGCCGGGGATTTCATACAAACGGAATCCGCGGTTATCCGTTCGCCTGCGGACATCGGCCTGCTGGTATAAATACTTTTACCCATCTTGGCTTTTGCTCCCGCTTCAATGTCGCGGACAATTTTCTGCGGTTCGCCGAGGGCTTCCAGAAGCCTGCTTAAATCCCGCACCTGCTTGCGCAAGCCTTCCGGCTCAAGGGAAAATTTATGGTCCGTCCCCTTCCAGGCATGATTAATTGTAAAGTGTTTTTCAATCACGGTGGCGCCCAGCATATACGCCAGTATCGCGGCTAAAATTCCATTGTCATGCCCGGAATAGCCGATAAGCGCTTCCGGGAATTCTTTTTTCAGGGTCTGAATCACCCTCATATGCAGATCGCTGTAATCCGTCGGATAAGTACAGGTAGTATGTAATAAGCATAGCTTATTATGATATTTAAGCACCGTTTCATACGCCAGACGTACTTCATCCAAAGTTGCAGCCCCAGTGGAAAGAAATATCGGTTTATTCAATTTTGCCACATACTTTATCAACGGAATATTGGTCAAATCCCCCGATGCCAGCTTATAACTCGCGACTCCCAGTTCCTCCAGGAAGTCAGCGCTGTCTTCATCGAAAGCGGTGCACATAAACTCCACATTATTATCATCAGCGCATTTCTTAAGGGCCTTGTATTCATCCCGCTCAAACTCCAGGAATTCACGGTGTTCCCCGTAAGTAAGCCCGAAACTGTCCTCATTATCGTAAGGCTTGTTATACATCGCCTTGGTGTAAAGTTTTTTATTATTACGTTTCTGGAATTTGACGGCGTTGGCTCCGGCCTGTGCGGCGATTTTGACCATATCGATCGCCACTTTAAGATTTCCTTGATGGTTATGCCCTATCTCGGCGATGACGTACGCCGGACCTTCGCTTGAAACTACGCTCCTGCCAAACTTTAATTCTTTCATTTCTTACCTCTGGCTGTTTTGTTACCCGTTAAATTTCCCCCCCAACGGATTTCGACATCCGCGCGATGATCCCAAAACGGCCGTTTATCTTGTGGCATTCACAGTTTCCGGTTGCTGAAAACGGCTTTTAATATTATTGATATCTGATTCCACCATCATACGCACCAGGTCTTTGAACTTTACCTGGGGAGCCCAGCCTAACTCTCTTTTCGCCTTGCTGTAATCGCCTTTAAGTAAATTCACTTCAGCCGGACGATAAAGATTCTTATCGATGACCACATGATTTTTCCAGTTTAATCCGGCGTATTCAAACGCCAATTCCACAAATTCCTGCACGGAATAAGTCTCTCCGGTTGCTACGACGAAATCATCCGGCTGTTTATGCTGCAACATCAGCCACATCGCCTTTATATAATCTCCCGCAAAACCCCAATCACGTTTTGCCTCAAGATTCCCGAGTTTAAGTTCTTTAGCTAATCCGAATTTAATTTCCGCGACAGCGTTGGTGATTTTTCGCGTGACAAATTCATATCCTCTTCTCGGCGATTCATGATTGAATAAAATACCGTTGGAAGCGAACATCCCGTATGCTTCACGATAGTTTCGCGTCAGCTCAAAACCAGCTACTTTTGATATTCCGTAAGGAGACCTGGGATGAAACGGAGTGAGTTCAGTCTGAGGCGTTTCCCTGACTTTACCGAACATCTCGCTGCTTCCGGCGAAGTAAAATTTGCATTTAGGGACGGATTCTTTGATTGCGGCAAGCATATAATGCGTACCGTCTATATTAGTATGGATGGTCGAGAACTCATCCTCAAATGAATAACTCACAAAGCTTTGTGCAGCAAGATGATAACACTCATCCGGTCTTACCTGCGTAGCTACTTTAAACAAACTCGGATAGCTTTCCAGAGAAGCGGCATGCAGATTGATCTTATCAAGAATATGCTTAATCCTGCCAAAATGATGCCCTGGATCTTCCAATGCCACCCGCCTGACAATTCCATGCACTTCATAGTCGTTCTGCAGGAGAAACTCCGCTAAATATGAACCGTCCTGACCGTCAATCCCGGTAATCAACGCCTTCTTTTTCATTGAAACCTCCAACATTTATAATATAAGCAAAAACAATCCTATTAAATAAAACATTGTTTTTAGCAATTATATCTCAATGTACCGTTAAAGCAAGAATTTTCTATCGCTTTTGAGATAAATATTCGCCTAAAACTGAAATAATAAGCGGCTATTTCCGACTGTACCTGTCATGCAACCGCTCAATATCATCCTCTTCGAGATAATCGCCGGTCTGCACTTCTACAAGTTTAAGAACAGATTTCCCGGAGTTCGATAAGCGATGGGTACACCCCACGGGAATATATGTGCTTTCATTGGCCTGAAGGATAAAAGTATTCTCACCCCTTGTTATTTCCGCCGTCCCTTCCACCACTATCCAGTGTTCGCTACGCTGACGGTGCAGCTGTAAGCTAAGAGAATGGCCTGCCTGGACTTCCACAAGCTTTATTTTGAATCCGGGTAAATGCTCCAGCACAGTGAAACTCCCCCAGGGCCTTTTAACCTTAGCGTGACTGTAATGCTCCTGCCTGCTGCTGTTTTTCAGGGCATCAACCACCTTCTTGACTTCCTCGCTCTTGTCTTTCCTGGCGACAAGTAAAGCATCCGGGGTATCGACCACCACAATATTGTCCAGGGACAAGGTCGCGATCAGCCTTTTGTCCGGGACAACGGTTGTATCGCGGCTTTCGAAATCCAGCACTCCTTTGGGAATACTATTTCCGCGGTGATCCTTGGGAATCGTTTCATCCCAGGCCTGCCAACTGCCGAGATCGGACCAGCCAAGCTCTACTGGCGCCCGGACCATAAGTAATGAATCGGTCTTTTCCAGAACGCCGTAATCAAAAGCGATGGGTTTTATTTTCGGCCAGGAGGTGTCGATGGCGG
>Ga0209340_1002180_pt1 | contig 11887 bp, 9 predicted proteins | sample EPASupsiteSAE323_FD_187266 | JGI IMG/M metagenome (GOLD analysis project Ga0209340, IMG submission 187266) | Bioremediated contaminated groundwater from EPA Superfund site, New Mexico - Sample SAE3-23 (SPAdes) (version 2) | ecosystem: Environmental > Aquatic > Deep subsurface > Groundwater >... | reverse complement strand
AGTACTTATATGGAAAAAAATATGGTGCAATACTTATCAGCTGTTTTCGGCTGGATGTTTTTGGGGTTATCAGTTACAGCATATTCAGCGTATTCAATTGGAACAAATCCTGCACTTATAAAACCACTACTTGCTAGTAAATTTGTTATCATAGGGTTGTTTATTGCTGAAATAATTCTTGTAATTGCCATTACCTCCCTCTCAGAATGTGCGGGAAACATTCTTGCCGGGTTTTTATTCATAGTATTTTCCGCTCTTAACGGAGTACTGCTTTCATCAATATTTGTAGCTTTTAATATTAATACAATTTATCTAGCTTTTATAGTGGCTGCAGGCATCTTTGGTTCTTCCTGTATATATGGGTACGTAACAAAGACTGACCTTAGCCAATTAGGCGGCATACTATTTATGTCGCTTTCAGGTCTGCTAATTGCAACTATTGCCAATATTTTTCTGGCAAACCAGACACTCGATTGGGTTATATCATATTCCGGAGTGGTAATTTTTACTGTTTATACTGCCTTTGATATACAGGAAGCTAAATTCATGCCTTACTCTCCCATAAATTCAGCACTAGATTTATACCTTGATTTTTTTAATTTGTTTATTTTTGTTCTACAAATTCTAGGAGATGATGATTGACCACTCAAAATTTAGTAAAATAAGAACAAGCTGCAGTTCATTTTGAACGCAGCTTGTTCTTATTTTAGTATTTCTATCTTTCTACATTTAGATAATTATAAATATATGCTGCCGCTTCGCCTCTTTTTACTTCATTCAATGGCTCAAAAGCATTGTCATTTGTGTCTATAATCTTAAGCCCATTCGCAATCGCACAATATCCCAAATCAGCCTCAGGAATTGCACTGGAATCACTAAATCCAACTTTGTATATACCCATTATTTCTGCAACATTTTTTAAAATTAACATCCTCACAAAATATTTTGCCATTTGCTTTTTTGTTACAGGAGTTTCCGGATTCTTTTCATTCTGGTCAATCAATATCCCATTCTTGTAAGCAGAAGCATAATATCCGTCATCTCCTTCTGAAGTAAAGCTTGTATCAAAGGTTCTTACCAACAACTTTATCAAATCCTTTTGCTTAATCTTTTCATCAGGCATAAATTTATCACTATCAGCTTTAACAATTCCCAGCTCGGCAAGTGTTTCTATTTTTGCTTTTTCAGGTGACTTCTCTATATCTGAAAATGTGCTTTGATTTCTTTTACTTAATTTTTGACCATTATATCCTAAGAAATCTCCCTTCTCGGCATCTATTGTAACTCCCTCTTCTAAATTATCAAGATAGTACGCAAGTTTGGTCTCTGTTGGAATAACAGCAGACATAACACTGCTAGAAACATTGTCATTACTTAGGGTTATCTTTTTATATTTCAATCCAAAGTTTAATTCTTTAAACACCTTATCATATGCTTCATCTAATGAAATTATTTTTTCAGGAACCGGAAATTCAAGATTGTACCAGTCAACTGAGAAATTTGTTATCATTCCGCTGTAAGCATCAACTGTAATGTTTATCTTGTTGAATGGACAGTAAGCATTTCCTTGCTTCCTGACATAGTTGAAGTAGAAATATTTTTGTGTAGCTGTGTCATAGCTTTGATTATATAAATCATAATTTCTAAACTCAAAATCCTTTGATCGTTCCGGAAGTATTTTATTAATAAACACATTTGCAATATCCTTTGCAGCTTCCTGATTATACTTCATCTTAACATCCTTTGGAGCCTCATACTTTGAATCAGAAATATAAAAATTTCTTACTTCTCCTGTTACTGCATCAACTGAACAGCTTTGTGAACCATATCTATCAGAAACTACTTTTACTTTACTATTCAGTGGAGCTTTGTATTCCCAATAGAAGTTCCATACTGCATTCTGCAATCCCAAATAATCATCATTAAGATTTGAATTTGTTAATGCATATCCATTTTCAAGCTTTAAATATTTCTTTGCTATTTCAGCAGCTTTTTCTTTTGTAATATATTTCTTAGTTTTGTCAACTGCTTTCTGTTCCTCTGGCGTCAGAATATTTTTTTGGTTTTCATCGGTTTTTGCCATATTTGCTCTGCCGTAACCATCTCCACCAACGTAGAAGTATCCATCTTTTAGGATTTCCCCATTTTGAGCATCAATTGGCTTATTACCATATTTCAATGTATAAGCAAGGATTGCTTTTTGTTTTGTATAATCACCGTTAGTATTCACTAGCTGATATGAAAGCTCTATACCAAGTTTATTTTTGAATATTTCTTTAGCTTGTTCCATAGTTATTTTTGCTTCTTGAATATTAACTGGTTTAGTATCCCATTCAAGTTGAAAGCTCGTAACATTCAAAGTGCTTTTATCTATAAATATATTAAAGTAGTTGTCAACGTAAGGAATTTCACCAATCTCTCTTACATAAGTAAAATAGAACGTATCACTGGAATATTCGCTCCCGCTCAAGTATTGTTTCTCTAAAAGTTTAGTTTCTTTAAACTTTTCAGAATCAATGTTTGATAAGAAATCTCCAGCTGCCTTCAAGGCTTGCTCTCTGGTGTATTTCGGTATTCTAGTAATATTCTTATTTTCAGTATACGTTGTATAACTTACTATATCTCCATTATCAGCATTTATTGTAACTGATGTATCAAAGGATTTAGGTGCATCAACTTTTGAATTCCAGTTTAAATACCATAAATTCTTCCCATCGTTATTCTCGGTATAGTTGGAATTGAAATTAAAATCCTTTTCAGGAACTTTCAATTTTGATTTTGCCAATTCAATCGCTTTCTCCAAGCTCATTTTAGCTACATAATCATCTTGCGCAAAGGAAACAGGAGCTACTGATAACATCATCACCATTGCTAGGAAAAGAGAAATAAACCTTTTCATATGTACACCTCCAAAAATTTAATATTTATTAGACTTAATTCTTTTATTTTTGTTCCACATTCATTAAAAATATTTTTCTCATATTTATTATATCAGCAATCTTTACAAACAAAAAACACCATATATTGGTTTATGGTATTTCTTGTATAAACTTTATTATCTAATCTTCTTTACTATTCTTTCTTGCCCATTCATATACTTGCGTAGAGCTTTTGGAATAATAACGCTTCCGTCGGGCTGCTGGTTGTTCTCAATTATTGCTAATGCTGCCCTATCTGTAACCATAGTAGATGAAATCGTGTGCGGATAGAATGTATTGCCCTCTTCCTTACAACGAGTATTCAACCGTCTTGTCTGGAAATCCAGCAAATTTGTATTTGAATGTGTTTCTCGATATTCTTGGAAACCTCCGAACCATCCCTCAACATCATATTTCTTATAGCCAGGTGCTCCCATGTCTCCAATACATACCCTTACAACTCTATATGGCAGCTCTAATGACTGCATAAAATCTTCAATGTTTTTTTGACATTCCAAATGCCATTTTTCTGATTCTTCAGGTCTGCAGAAGATTATTTGTTCTACTTTATGAAATTGATGAACCCTGAATGCTCCCTTTGATTTTCTACCGTATGAACCTGCTTCGGTTCTAAAGCATGGAGTAAAAGCTGTATATAATCTTGGCAATGTTTCTGGCTGAAGTATTTCATCATCGTGATATGAAACCAAAGTTTGTTCTGATGTACCTATCAGATATAATTCTTCCTTTTCTAATTTATATAAATCTTCTTCACCAAAAGGTAAATAGCCCGTTCCAAAAAAGGTTTGTTTTTTTGCAACAATTGGTGTAAACATGAGCTCAAATCCTCTTTCGACAAGCATATCCATTGCATGTCTATACATTGCCCAAACAAGTCTGGCTCCATCACCTTTCCAATAATAATAACCAGCAGCTGCCACCTTTGTACCTCTTTGTAGGTCAAGAATATCCAAATCAGCACCAATCACATCATGCGTCTTTGGCTCAAAATCAAAATTTGGAATCTTACCTATATTACGAAGCTCAACATTTTCTGAATCATCTTTCCCATCTGGCGTATCTTCTGCCAATAAGTTTGGTAGCTCAGCCCAGAGCTTATCTCTTTCAATCATCAGTTCATCAGCTAATTCTTTAATTTTGTTTATTTGAATTTTAATTTCTTTACCTTTTTCGCGGTCTTGAGTTGCTGCAATTCTGTTCGATTCACCTCTTAACTGATCAAGCTCAGTCTTCTTAGCGTTGAGCTCTTTATCAACAAAAACTAATCTTTCCACATCAACATTAAACCCACGTTTTATACATAGCTTTTTAACCGCATCCGGATTATTTCTAATAAACTTAATATCAATCATTTTTCGACCTCCCTTTGAACATTCTTTATTGTACAATTTTACACTAAAGTTTTGTTAATTTACACATTTTTTTAAATATCTTTTTAAAAAATAGTTCAATTGAACCCTAATCGTGTATAATATTAAAGATGTTTAAAAATATTTATTACAGTCATTGGGTATAATTTCCCATAAGTATAGTCATTTAAAAAACAATTTAATTAATTGTTAAAGGTATTTGTAAAAAAGGTTGTTTAAAGTTAGGAGGTATAAAGAATGGATAAATTATTCAACCCCGCATCAATGATACGAACCCTATTCCTAATCGTTGCATTCATTGCCTTAGTCGTTTGGGCATCATGGGTTGTAAACACAAGTGCTATTAATTCTCATATTTCTAATTGGGCATTACAAATCATTTTGTCTCTTTTTATTAGTGGACTAATCATGTTTTCAAATTTTTTGATGGCACTAGACGACCAGTAAACTCCTTACGCTCTCACGTTCACATCTATAGCTTTTTATTAACTATAATCACAGTACAGATTTGAAGAAAAATTTTCAACACTAAAATAAGCTGCCGATTGGCAGCTTATTTTTTATTAGTTAAGTTTCTCGTAATTTTTTTCTAAGCTATCTTTTTAGTCTCCGAATCCTCTTGAACCTCTCGAACTACCCCTTACTTCTTGTCTATTCTGATACGGATTATTGTTATTTTGATTATTTTGTTCTCTCTTATTATCTACTTTTCTTGTTTCATGTTGCTCTGGTTGATTTTGCATACTTTTTTGATTCAGTTCTTCTTGCATATACTTTAGAAATACTCCCGCCATTTCTGGAGAAACTTGTAGTCTTATTCCATGCATTCCTAATTCTTTTGCTTTCTCGAAATAATCCCTTTCCTGTCTTTCTAATTCCTGCCTTTCATCCCCAATAGCTTCTCCTCTGGCTTCGCGTTCTTTAATTTCATTACGCCAAGCATCAAGTCCGCTCATAGATTCTTCTAATTCCAACGTCTGTTGTTCAATTGATTTTGGTTCTTCTTGAGTGATAGATTGCTCTTCTTGTTGACTCCCTCCATCTAGGTTCATACTTCCATCTACTTCATTATATGTATTCCTATTTGTGTCACTCATCGTATCCCCCCTATGACTAAAGTAATATATCAGTAAAATCTATTGCGAAATGTAGAAATTAGGTACTGCAATTAAATTTACTATTTGATTGCGTACAATAATATTATATTATTTTTTGTAAATATGCGCAACAAGCAAGTATCCTCAATCTAGGCTTTTTGCATTTTACTTATTTAAAAGTAAAAACAAAATAAGTATGCAGAAAATAATTCTTACACACTTATTACTTGGTCTGAGTGGGGAGGCTCGAACTCCCGGCCTCTAGAACCCCATTCTAGCACGCTACCAAACTGCGCCACACCCAGATTTATGATAGTTATTATAAGATAGATAATGCTTAATTGCAACTGTTAATCCCAAAAAATCAAGCTTTAAAAATCTAATTGATAAATACTTTTTTATTCCGTTGGACCTTGAATAACTTTTATTAACATATTTTAAAGATAATTGACAAACTTCCTTTCTGCTCTGTATAATAATTTATATGTTTCCAGAATTAACCACACTGTTTTCCACTTTTGGCTTTATTGCCGAGTGGGTTTTATGGGCTGTATTGGTCCAGAATTAGGTTCAAAAAATTTTTTTGAAAGGAAGGATATTATGGACATACCCATTGAAACCTTACGTCAGATTATAACTGATGAGTCTACCGAGTTTCATCCAGGCTTTTCACCATCACTAGCCAATGATATGCTTGCTCTGCTAGATAACATTGAGAAAATAGAATTGGAGACAAGTGGCACTTTTCCCCAAATAATGATTCACTCTAATCAAAGCTTAACAGAGTATGATGTGAATTTATTAGGAGTATTATGCATGAAAAATCTTGTTCTTCAAGATTACGTTCCTGACATTGAGTCTATGATGCAGGAAGCTCAATCTCTGTTGGGAAATTTGCTCGGTGAATTAAGAACTAGTCATGGAGCTGTTCTCGCCTGTGGTTTTCCCAATAGAGATATTTCTATGGCAAATGATATTGGCTTGTTACAAATTTTAGATTATGTTTCTGCTCAAGCCGGCTTTAGCGGATATCCACTAATAAACGTGGATGATTTATACCAATCTTTAATAGAAATGGATACTATTAAAGCCGAAATCAATTTTAAAAAGAGCTTTGAAACTATCGGGAAACCAGTTAACGTAAGTTTACTTAGGAAAAACAATGCCACCATGATTGTTTGTAAACCCGCAGGTTTTAGACTACCCAGGAACAATCGCACCAGAAATTTCAGCAGAACATAAACATCGAAACGGGACTTGATTTTATTTAAGCCCCGTTTTCGTTCTACAATATAAATTTTATGAATAATAATATACTGAATTACTATTTTTATGGAGGAATACAATGCAAACAAAAAAGATTCATTTTATTGTCCTTGATAAGACCAGCTTATCCGTATTAGCTTATTCCTTAATTATTTGTGGTATTTTAATCTATTGGATATTCTTCCACGCTTAAAGTATTTCTTTTAAAAAACTGATTCCATTACTATTAAGTGGACTAATACCAAGCAAATCAAGTACTGTAGCTGATATATCGGCAAAGGAAATCCTTGTTCCAAGATTTATTCCTTTTTTTGTTCCTTTACCATAAACGATTAGCGGCACATACTCTCTTGAGTGATCTGTACTTGGAGTTGTTGGGTCACAGCCATGGTCAGCAGTTATTATAAGCAAGTCATCTTCTCTAAGGTTATCCATTATCTCCGGCAATCTTGAATCAAACTCCATCAATGCATTTGCGTACCCCTGAACATCATTCCTATGCCCGTAGACCATATCAAAATCAACAAGATTAGTGAATACTAATCCTTTGAACTCTTCCTTTATATACTCAATAGTCTGATTGATACCTTCATTATTATTATGAGTGTGAACACTCTTTGTTATTCCCTTGAATGCAAATATATCCTCAATCTTACCAACCGCCGCAACTTCTAAACCATTTTCCTTAATAGCATCAAGCATTGTTTTGCCTGTTGGCTCAAGAGAATAATCCTTTCTTCTCTCCGTCCTTTTGTAATTACCTGAAGTTCCTACAAAAGGTCTTGCTATTATTCTGCCAACTCCATGTTCTCCCTGTAGAAGTTCTCTTGCAATCTGACAAATTTCATATAACCTTTCAATACTGATTACTTCTTCATGAGCAGCAATCTGAAATACACTATCTGCTGATGTATAAACGATTGGGAATCCTGTCCAAACATGTTCATCTCCAAGTTCATCTATTATTACTGTTCCTGAAGCTGGTTTATTTCCTAAAGTTTTTGTTCCAATAAGCTCTTCATATCTTTCAATCAATTCTTTGGGAAATCCGTCAGGATAAGTTGGGAACGGCTTATCAAGAATTATCCCTGAAATTTCCCAATGTCCTGTTGTGGTATCTTTTCCTTTTGATTTTTCAGCCATTTTGCCAAAGCTACCTATCGGTGATTCTACCTTCCCTATTCTTTCAGCCCCAGAAATCATTCCAAGTCCAAGCTGTCTAAGGTTTTTTAAATAAAAATCATTTGCATTTGCAGCAATATTTCCTAGGGTATTGCTACCACAATCACCATATTCTGCAGCATCAGGAAGTTCTCCAACTCCAGCACTGTCTAAAACAATTAATATTACGCGGTTTATCATAACTCACCCCTACCCCCTCTCTTAAAATAGAGGGGAAACAGTATTTTTTATTTTACATTTTTAATAATACAATAAAAATAAGGGTAAGCACAAGGCTTACCCCTACATTTCACACCCCTCATTCTATCTTTCTCCCACGCCCTCATCCCTACCCCTTCTCCCGAAATTCAGCAGGAGAAGGAAACTAACAAGGTAAAGTCTTTAATATACTGGGGAGAAACGACTAGCCCAGGTGCAGCTTATCACGGATTTCGCTATGCGCGAGGGTGAGTTCTTTTATAAACATCCTTTATCTTATTCTTAGCCAGTTGTGCATATATCTGCGTAGATGAAATATCTGAATGTCCAAGCATTTCTTGAATTGACCTTAAATCAGCACCATTTTCAAGAAGATGTGCAGCAAATGAATGTCTCAATGTATGTGGCGTAATCTCTTTTGAAATTTTTGCCTGATTTTTATACTGCTTTATAATTTTCCAGAATCCCTGTCTCGTCAGTCTTTTTCCATTTACATTTACAAACAATGACTTTTCTTTCATATCTGCTATTAACAGATATCTTGCTTTTTCAAGATATTCCTTTAATGCTTTAATTGCCATGCTCCCTATTGGCACAATTCTCTCTCTACTTCCTTTATTGCATCTGATAAATCCTACTTCACAATTTGCATCATCCAAATCAAGCGAAATAAGCTCTGATACTCTAAGTCCAGTTGCATATAAAACTTCCAGCATAGCCTTATCCCTAAAACCTTTTAAATCTGTACATTTAGGCTGTTCAAGAAGAAGTTCAACTTCTTTTGTTGATAGTATCTGTGGAAGCTTTTTCTCCGCTTTTGGAGATTCGAGATTAACCGTAGGGTCGCCTTCAACAATTTTTACTCTTGAAAGATACTGATAAAACGAACGTATTGATGCCAAATTCCTAGAAATTGTTGATGTAGCTCTCCCTTTCTTTTGAAGATTAAGCAAGTATGCAATCACTGTTGTCTTGTTTGAATTTTCAATAGAACTAAGATTCATGTCTTTAAGAAATGATATGTACTGATCTATATCTCTTTTGTATGATTGTAGTGTATTGCTGGATAAACGCTTATCCTTCTCAAGAAAACCTACAAACCTATCGATAATAGCCTGCATAATCAACTGCTCCTTCTGAAAAATATTTTGAATAATAGTAAATAGTATTTAGAAACAGTTTGCTGTTTTCTTGTCATTAGTTAAAGTAACATAAGCTACTATACATAAAATCCTTTAACCCATACCTTTGTAACTATTACACAATATCCTTGCACTGGAAACGGGTGGTTTTCACATACTTTTAACATTCTACATCTTTTTATACTGCGATTCAATATTATGTACATTATGTTAATTGATTTTTGTGTTAATTTTTTGTTAAGTAATCACAGCATAAGCATTTGAGCTATTTTGCAGCAATTTTCAGGAAGAACGTTTGTATTGCAAGTGATTGAATGAATGCTCCAAGCGCAACTGCTGCAACCGCAAGCAATGATATCGTCGAATGCGAAACCAGTCTCAGCCTTACTTCATTTTTAGTAATTTTTTTATGTCCTTCACCATTTAATAAGTATAAGGAGAATTTAGCTCCGCTAATGCTTAGAATAATAAGAAATGGTATTACAATTAGAATCTGGGGTAAAATTGAAGATAAAATAAACATAATACCCCTAATATCTGAAAAGACATCAAAAATAAAACCTACAGTAAAACCTATTGTAAAGCCTTCAAAACCTATTAATCCGAATATTAACGGAATTCCTAGTACAGTAGCTCCAAGAAACCATAGAAGGAGTATCAGCTTCAAATAATTTGTAAATAACTGTTTGAATAATTCAACTCCCGACATGGTTGATTTTTGAGTCTGAAAGAATCCATTTACATAAGAATACAGTTCACTTTTTTGATGAGTATCCATAGCTACGACAGTAAATGCTCCTGCAATTATGCCAATTATCAATGAGATCATTAAAATAAAGAAAATGGGTGCATTATCATGAAAGTATCTAGAGAATACATTTCCCATCTTTGCTTTCATAACCAAGCACCACCTATTGTCATAATACTTATATATTTTAATTATAATGATAAAGTTCACTAATTATACCTTATTTTTAAAATGACCTCTTCTAAAAAAGCTTATTATTAAATTTTTATTGATCCATAAAGTCCTCCGCCACCTTCAACTATTTCTAGTCTACCTTCACGCGCTTTTATAATATTATCAGCAATATCAGAGCTCACTACATTTTGAAGCTGAGTTTTTTCAGCATAATGAAGAATATCCATTTCTGTTCCAAATTTCTCCAATAATTTATTTATGGTTTTTTCTCCAAGCTTCGGTATATATTCCAGTGGAATCTGGTTAATATATCGCGGTCTATCTTTAGGACTCCCATTAGTATTATCCTTTATTATTTCAATACGATCCAGCACTCCCATTACAACATTTCTGGAATTGCATTTGCTGCAAGTTTTTACAGGCACGTCACCCTGAATCTTTTCATCACAAGACTCGCAATATGTTCTGTGATATTTTCCTAATTTTGGATTTAATCCATAATTTGCTATTATTTTTCTGTCCCCTTCTTTCTTTAAAGCCATTACTACTTCTTTGAAGCTGGGGCTTTCCATCTCTATCAGATTATATTCTCGTGCAATTTTCGGAAGCGAATGTGCATCAGAATTACTAAGAAAAGTTTTATCCTTTAATTCAGAAATCTTGTCAGCTAAGTAGGTATCTGCACTTAATCCAAGTTCAATTGCGGAAATTCTTTCGAATCCCTCCTCGCCATAAATCTTGGTAAGCCTATCTGTACAATTACCATAATAACTTTTGTGTGGAGTAAATACATGAGCAGGAATATGAATTCCTCCCAAGCTTTCAACAATTTTTTGAAGTTCTCTGGCAGGTAATCTGGCCTTTTGCGAACTTAGATTTATGTTTCTTATATACTTTTTCATTATGTCAGAGAACTCTCTTATTGAATCAACTGTTGGAAAAAAGTTTATGCAGTGACCTGCACACAATCCTTCTTCTGTTGATTCAGATGTTTCAATTTCTGAACCTGGAATGATGCACAGCTTTTCGCGATAAATAATACCTCCCTCGGGTATTTCTCTTGCTTCACCTTTTTCAATTAGCTGTCTTATATCATGGATTACTCCAGGCGAAGCACAATCGACTATCCCAACAACGTCAATTCCTTTTCTAACAACACATTCATGAGCTATATTTTCAAATGTAAGGTTCGCAGCTGAAGCATATTTCACCTGTTTCCCTGCGCTTGTTCTTCCTATATGGACATGGAGATCTACAAAATAATCTTTCATGTTATCATCCTAACTCACCCCTAACCCCTCTCTTTACAATAGAGGGGGAAAAGAAATGTTTTTATATATTTTGCTTTTTAGCCATTAAGATATTTTTGGATCAAAAACACTCCAATTATTGTCTTTGCATCAGTTATTTTACCGCTGTAGACCATTTCAAGCAATTCATCAATACTAAACATACACGTTTCAATAAATTCATCTTTGTCCTTCTCTGTTTCACCAGGTTCCAACTCTGTTGCAGCATAAATGTGTATTATTTCATCACTGAATCCCGGAGTAGTATCAATTGACAGAATGTGTTCAATCTTTCCAACAGCATATCCAGTTTCTTCTCTCAATTCTCTAACAGCACAATCAATCGGGTCTTCATTGCCATCTAACTTGCCAGCCGGCATTTCATAATATACTTTTTCAAGCGGCTTCCTGAATTGTTTAATCATAATAATTCTTCCATCATCCAATATCGGAACAACCATCGAAGCTCCTGGATGATGGAA
>Ga0209340_1002179_pt1 | contig 11889 bp, 11 predicted proteins | sample EPASupsiteSAE323_FD_187266 | JGI IMG/M metagenome (GOLD analysis project Ga0209340, IMG submission 187266) | Bioremediated contaminated groundwater from EPA Superfund site, New Mexico - Sample SAE3-23 (SPAdes) (version 2) | ecosystem: Environmental > Aquatic > Deep subsurface > Groundwater >... | reverse complement strand
ACATTAACAAAAGAGGTAAGTTAACTGATCGTATGCTATTTTCATAGGAAATGGATATACGACTATTCCCGCATCTTTGAATCTGAATCTTTCATCACCCAGTTTAACGGAGAGAAAGGACTGGATCAGGACATTAAAATATCTCCTTCCAAAAACCTCTTTGGGGATTTATTGTCATTGATCCCTCCACCGGCCAGACATTATATGAAAAAAATGCTGATGAGATGTTTGTGCCGGCGTCTACAACAAAACTCTTTTCATCGTCTGCAGTTCTAGCAGATCTCGGCCCGGATTACAAGATCAAGACTCCCGTTTATGCACAGGGAACCATCGGGGCGGATGGAAACCTTGATGGGAACCTTGTACTTGTTGCAATGGGAGATACGAGTATGGGCGGGCGGACGCTTCCTGACGGAACCATTGAGTTTAAAGATGTCGATCATTCAGAATCAGGAGGATTTCTCACAAAAACCGACCCTCTTGCCGGGCTTGATAACCTTGCAAAACAGGTAAAAGACGCCGGTATCACAAAAGTATCTGATGTGGTCATAGATGACCGCCTTTTTGAGAACGTTAATGGAGAGTATATGGCCCTTCTCTCCCCAATCGTTATCAATGACAACCTGATCGACCTGAGTGTTACACCAGGTTTGCCAGGTTCTGCACCATCAGTGGTGATGAGACCACAGACATCCCTGTTCGAGCTGGATAACCAGGTAATTACCGGCCCTGCAGGGACAATAACCTCTATTGCTGCCGGAGAAGAGCCTGAAGGAACGATCGTTGTTGTCGGGACCATTGCTGCAGATGCCGGAACTGTCAACACAACTGCGGCTATTACAAATCCTGCTGTCTTCGCCCGCACACTATTTATCGAAGCATTAAAACGCCAGGGTATTGATGTCGTTGCCGAGGCAACCGGCGATAACCCTGTACAAAAATTGCCTGCAGCGGGAAGTAACGAAAATGGGAAAAAAGTAGCAGAACTTACCTCCCCGCCACTTATTGAGGATGTAAAACTGACATTGAAGGTCTCGCAAAATATGCATGCCAATTATTATATCATGCTGCTCGCCCTTTCCGAGAACAAGACGAGTTTTTCTGATGGAATGATAATAGAAGGGAATATTTTGCGTTCTCTCGGTCTCGATACCACCGGGGCCATGCTTGGTGATGGTGCAGGTGGTGACCGTGTCAATCATATCTCACCTCAAACCGCAGCAGAACTGTTGACAATCATGAGTGAACAGCCATATGCTGACCGATTTGAAAAAACCCTGCCAATCCTCGGGGTTGATGGCATGACTGTCCATCATTGTGCACCAGGCAACCCGGCTTGTGGTCAGGTATACGCAAAGACTGGCGGTTACACTTTCCCTGATCCGTTAAACGGAGGTAATGCCTTATTATCTAAAGGTCTTGCCGGTTATGTTGACACCAGGAGTGGAAAACAACTTATATTTGCCGAGTATGTAAACAATGTTCGGGCTTCGGAAAACGTAACATCTGAATCAGTGGGAACTGATCTTGGCAGTATTGCCGGGATGATATACGAATATTACTAATACCCTCCACTCTTTTCTGTATTTTACCTGGAAAAATGCAGCGTCTGGATGAGGCAGAGAATGCCTTCACCAGGGCCAATGAACAAAATCAGGAAGAAGGGGACATATACCTTTGGGGCCATATACGGGGAGAATGGAAGATATGATGATGCCATTGAAGCATTTTACCAGGGGATTGATCTCAACCCGTTAGATACTAATATGAATTCCAGCCACAATATTTCATGGCATGACAGAACTTCAGTCCACATAATCTCCTGAAATATAAGATAATAATTTTTTTTAACTGTGGACTCATGCGATTTTTATAATTTCCGCACCTGAATTTCTCCCTTTTGTCAGGATTGTATATCCGCCTGAATACTCATTCATAACCCCTTCTGCTGCTGATACAACTGATGACTGGTTTGTATCGCATATCCCGTATACTGCCGGTCCGAAAGAACTAAGTCCCGCACCTGCAGCACCGGCATTTCTCATCTCTTCAATTAATGTCGGGATAACCTGGGGCTGCATGTCAAGTTCACATCTTTTAAATCCATACCTTTGCATCTCATTGACAGCCATTCCAAACTCATCAAGGTCTTCCTCGATAACCGATGGAATGAGTTTCATCAGCAGCAGGTGAGCCAAAGTCCTGACCTCTTCCAAAGGGACAGGACAGCAGGCCTGAAAGATATCCTCTTCTCTTTTCCCGCAAATGTCTTCGTGTTCATTTGCAATTGCAATAATAACATTCCATGAATCTGGGAGTGGATACCTTCCTACAAGTGGTGACTGACCTGCTTTTATTGATGCGGAAGATGGAGCAAACCTTGTCTTATTCCTGCCATAACCAAAACTGTGTCCTGCATCTACAATCATTCCGCCTTCAAAGAAAGACCTGATTCCAATTCCTGATGTACCTCCTCTTCCACTAGCCGCAATCCTCTCTTCTGCAGACATATTTTCCTGATTTAAGTATGTAAATGCCGATGTCAGGGCCAATGTCAGTTGGGTTCCGCTTCCAAGACCGCAATGAAACGGGACTGCTCCGTTTACGTGGATATGGGCTGGAGGAACAGATAGTCCGTTTCCCTTTAACCTCTCAATTATCTTATTTACATTATTAGTAATATCCTGGTTTGAGGCACTAACCGAGAATGAAGCAGATTCCGACACGGTTATATCAAATCCAGGTTCATCTATTGTTATCCCTACACCACCGTCCACCCTGCCTAATGAACCGTTCATATCAAGAAGACCCAGGTGAAGTCTTGCAGGTGTCTTAATACGCATTGTCTTTCTCTCTGACAGGAGATCCAGGGGCATTTGTTCTTCTATGATAAATATCGGGCGGTCATTGTGTATGATCCTGTAAGACCGGCTGATATAAGGCTGTGAGATCTTATTATTGTCAGTACCTTGATAAGCCCTGCAGTGATTTGATGAATAAATTGAAAGGATCTCTCTTCTGGATTCGATCTTTTCATCATGCATGATATAGCCGATAGGTTCATCCTCCTTCATAAGACGCATTATCGCATTTTGAGGGAGATGAGAGAGTGGTGCATATGATATTGCATGAATAAGAGGAACACCGGTTTTTTTATTATAAAGGTCAACAATCCGGTAGTTAACCTCTTCTCCTGACAATACGCCCAGATCATCTGCAATATCGTCTGGTGCAGGGATTACACTCTGGGATATTGTCCTGATTCCTACCGGGGCGTTACAGAATATCTCAAGGAGCCTTGTCACAGATCCGTCTGTAGTAAGAAGGGCTAATTGTGCCTGGGATAAAGGGCCGGTCTCTTTCTCAATCTGATTTATCAGATCAACAAGGGAATTATTCATTATCTATCTCCGGATTATCGATTTAATTTTTCTAACAGAGAATAAATAAACTTTCAGTATGTGGGATCAGAATTAGGAAAAAAGGTTATTCGGCAGGTACAAATTCCTTATGCCCGATTTTGGGATCAGCACAACATATCGGGCATTGGTATGTTTCAGGGAGATGATTCATATTAGAGAGGATATTACCAGGAGTAAAAAGAATCCGGCCCATGGGGCGAAATGAATGTATTAATATTGTAATAAAAAAATAAAACATATTTGATTCTTATTTATTCGAAATGAAAATCGCTGAATTTTCCCATTCTTTATAAATTTTAATTTGAGAAAAACCTGCATTTATTAGTAGAAATCTTTCAGTCTCTTTTGCCAGTGGGATATCATAATTATACATGCCTTCGGCCAGCCCTTTGTCGTTTATCAGTCTGGCCCTTTCATCAAGGTATTGCTTCTCCATTTCCCCGGTTTTTGCAATGAGGTCTCCGTTAATAAAAAAACCATTAGGTTTTAATGAAAAACATATTCTTTTGTATAAATCACTCTTTTCATCAGTACAGAAATGATGCAATGAATATGACGATATTACACAGTCATATTGTTCATTGCCAAGATCCACGTTAAAGTATGAGTTACAGATAACTTTTAACTGATCTTTCTTGTCTTCGAATTTATCTATCAGTCTTTTAATCATTTTCCCTGATATGTCGATACATGTAACTAATATATCTGGAAACACCTTGAACACTCTTTCAAGTTCAAGTCCAGTACCGCATCCAAGGTCGAGTAATGATGAAATGTTTCCAAAATATTGCAATATCTCTTCAATTTCATCATAAAATGGTTGCATCTCCGTTTTTATAATAAAGTGTTCGTCATAATGATCCGATATTTTATCAAAAAAATGAGAGATCTCTTCAATATTGATATTCATTAAATGATATTGAACTATATAATGAATTAAAATATTGTACTTAAAATCTTAAATTTATATAGAAGTTGGTTTTAAGGTGAATATTTACATCCTTTTAAGTAAAAATGCCGCCGGTATATTCCTGGTGATACAGAGAGGATATTGTAACTTATTTAAACCAAAAAGTATATTAAAATTTATGCTTTTTATTGCACTTGCAAAATTCAAGACAAGTTTGAACAAAGATATCGTAACCAGGAATATGAAAGATATCGAGGATGATACAAAAGGATTGGTTAAATACATTAATATTTACTGGACTCTTGGCAAGTATGACACTGTAGTCCTCTTTGAAGCCCCTGATGAGAAGGTAGCCATGAATGTTGTCTTTAAAAGGCTGGACAGGATGGATATTGAGACACTTATTGCAGTTCCGGCAGATGAAAACCATCCATACGGGCCGGTCTGAAAATTTAGGAAGAGTCTTATAGTGCCCTGCATAAGGTTTTGAAATAACCTCAGTGAAATGGAGGTTGTTTCAAAGCCTGCTAACTAATTGCATTACACAGATTAAGGCGATCGTTTAAAAAGTCCTGCAATTAACAATAATATAACAGAGGATAATGGAGCATGAAATCGCAGATTATTGTCTAATACGGGATTTACTGAAAAATTGATAATGTCAGCTCATATGCCATTAAATGCGATTTAAGTGTCATTGATAGAATTAGTTATTATTATCAGATCTGTTTTAATTATTTTTGGCCTTCAAAGAGGCAAACCCTGGTACCGTCTACAAGTGTAATCTGCCTGATAAAAGCTATTTTTTCGGTTTTATCCCTGCACCTTACAGAAAATTCTCCATTCGGAAGATCAGGGTGAACTGATTTTCCGGGAGCCGGCGAAATAATATCTTTGGCAATGTATTCTATATTGTTGAATCCTTTTTCGAAAAGTTCATCCAAAGAATTGATATCATCTTTTAAATATCCAAATTCTTGTGTAAATTTGCCATTTATATGTAATATATTACCAATATGGTCTATTGTTATAGCGGGAATAAGTATACCTTCAATAATGCCCTCAAATTTTCGTTCACTGATTGAAAGTTGTTTCTCTGTCAATCTTCTCGCGATGGCTATCGATGCCTGGCGGAGGAATGACTCTATAGCCTGTTTATTCTCTAGAATATCATCTGGAACCATGCAAATCCCCACAATACCAAAAACCTGTTTCTGCCAGACAAGTCCCGTAACACAGATCTTTCCTATATTATTCATGAGCAGGAATTGTTTACATACCTCTTTTGGAAAGAGGTGGAAGCAAAAGTCATAAAAAGAAATCTCTTCATCATTAAAAAGTGGTTTGAGCCTAAACTCCCGCATCTCTTTTATTGTAGACGGTGTCTCATTTTGCATTTTTCTGGAGAAAAACTCTAGCATAGGGAGTTCCATACCCACAAGGTCTTTCCCTCCGGTCAGGAATGAAGCCTCTTCTCTAAATGACGGGGGGGATACTGCTTTCATTACCGTCTTCCTTTTCATTTCATCATATGACATTATCCAGCATCTTTTGCTGTTTAATGGGAGGAGTTCTAACAGGCGATCTGCAATATACCAAAACATGTCAGCATCAAGGGGAAGGTCTACAAATTCTAACGCTGTCCTGGCCAGGAATTCCATGTTCTTCAGGTGACATTTCTTCTCTGTAATATCTTCAAGCACTATGGTTAGTCCTTTTTCTCCCTGTTCAAATAGAGTTGGTATTACTTCCATCTTGTAAAAACACTCGTCATTCTCATTAAAAATCCGTATATCTGTAATTATCTGCTCTTTTCCGGTAGAACAGATAATGTTGAGTGCTTCGGGATTTGAAACAACCGGAAATCCGTTGTCTAATATATTATGGCCAATAAGAGATTCCTTTTGAACTTTAGCTAGTTTTAGGTATTGTTCATTTACCTGGACAATGTTCATATCATGATCCAGAATAAGGATCATATTCCTGGTAAAACAGAGGAATGCAGATAAAGGAACCCGTTGCGAGAGCCAGTAAACACGTGCCGAACCCATATGCCTTGTTTGCACCTTCCCCTCTGCTTTCAGGATTTCAAGTTGCTTTGAAGTATAATTCCTATCTCTTTTTATTCTTCTTGATATATCCGTGATGGTAAGTCCACGAGGACTTAATTTAAGGATCTTTAGAATAGAATCATATGTTTCCTGATCCTCTATCATGAATATCTTTTAGTAAATATGTAAGGTAATAATTTTCGCCTTATTTTTTGAGGGATGTAAAATTTAAAAGACATGAAATTACTCCAAATTGAAAAATACACCATGATGAGTGATCAGGCTGCGTATATCCGGGTTAAGGATATGAAATTTTCGTCCGCCGGCCCGGACGGATTTCCCTAAAACAGCAGCGGGATAGAGTGCAAATTGTCAAATTACAATAATCAGATATTACCTCTATGGATTCATTTCAAGGATCTTACCGACTGTATCAATCCAGATCTTTTTGATAAGAGTAATATCTTTTCCAAGTACATGGGTCATCATGCCTAGCCCGATGGACATCCCGTACATTGAAAGTACTGCAGAAGACAGATCCACATTTTTTGATATCTGCCCGGTTTCCTGGTATTTAGACAGCACAGCAACAATCCGGAGATGATTTTCATCAAGAAGCCCTAACAGTTTTTCCCTGAACAATGGATCCTTTGGAATCTCTGAAGCCATCGCCTGAATAAATGCTGGAAACAGAGGTTTCATTCTGACGAAGATAAAGTCTGCTAAACTATCTATTGTATGCTGATTATCAAGGTTATCCGATATCTCCTCGAGCATCTGGTCACGGATAGTACGGATCATTCCAATGACAACATCCTGCATAAGGATGTTGCTGCTGGGAAAATATGAGTAAAATGCCCCTTTTGTCACTCCGACTATCTGGGCGATGGCATCAAGGGTAACTTTCTCCCAACCGTCTTTTACTGCTACCTCAAGTGCTGCAGCAATTATTTTCCTCTTTGCCTCTTCACGGTATTCTTTATTAATTCTTGGCATCTGTAACATCATTATTAGCTCTTTCAGTATATTCACCTTATGTTTAGATACTCAACAATAGGTTATTATACTAAACACACGTTTAATTATATGGACACCATTACACTATTCAGGGATACGCCCTATGAAATATAGTTGCAAGGAGGAGATTGAAATTCAACCGACAAAAATCAAACCGGGGATTATCGTGGGTCTCATAATATTCGCTGCACTTATGCATATGACGGCCATTCCGGTAATGGCGATGGACAACGCTGGAAACACCGATAATCCAACTGTTATCGTCACTGACTACAAAGTAACCCCCTCAGTCCTTTTACCGGGGGATAAAGGCACTCTCACGATAACCCTGAAAAACACGGCCCAGAGTGCATCAGTCAGGGAAAACAGTGGCATCACACTGGATGGTGCATTTGCCACGACGAAGAGCACTGATATCAATGTCTACATTGAAAGAGTTCGCCTGGAAGGAAACGGGATAAGAGTCCTGACAGATTCTTTTGACAGGCTTGGGTCGCTTGGACCAGGACAGTCAATACCGGTTACATTTGTCATACAGGCCCCGGAAAAAGATGGGATTTACTTCCCTGAAGTGATGATTGATGTGAAAGATGGAAGAAGCACCAGATATCCTGTTACGGTAAATGTGAACACCGATATCTCAACGCAGAAAAAACCTTCTCTTACGGTGAACCAGTCTCCTCTTTATCGTATAGCTCCGGGAGAGGATTGTAACGCAGACATCACAATTACAAATTCAGGCCTGACAAGGGCTAGTGATATCTCGATACTGGTTAATTCGTCAACAAAATCCCTGGTTCTCACATCTCCCGGGCGTTATTACATGGACCATCTCAATCCGGGAGAGATGACTAATATCTCCCTTCACCTGATTACGGATAAGAACACACCGCTTGGAATCGATCCGGTCACCCTATCGATAACTTATCTCAATCCGGATGGGAGTTCTGAAAAACAGACGGAAATAATCGGCATACCAATGAAAGGAAAGGCAGATATGGCGGTTAAGTCATTCTCCACCGACCCTGCAATACCTTCACCGGGAAACGTGTTCAAACTTATTATCAGGGTAGAGAATACCGGAACCGACCAGGCTACTTCTGTAAAGGCCAATCTCAACGGTCAGTTTGAAGGGACTGATACGGCTTTCATAGGATCAATCGACAAAAAAAGCGATGCTCCTGCAATCTTCTACATCCAGTCACCACGAGCCGGGGTTATTCCTGCCAACCTGACGATCACGTACTCTGACGACTTTGGTAATCACACCATCTCTGAAGAGGCAACCATAACCACAAGTACCTCATCGGGAATATTCATCGTTGGCGGAATAATCCTGGTTGTAATTCTTATCTCCGGGTTTGGATACTGGTTCCTGCGGGTCAGGCAGGGGAAAAGGAATGGAGAGTAACGGTGGATGGAGCCGGGTCTCACTATATCTTGCCGTTCGCTCTATATATCGCGGAAACCGTAGTACCCTCTTCCTTACCATCCTTATTATCGCCCTGGTGATGGTTCTGATGAACTTTCTCGGTATTATCATTGGAGGAGTTATTACCCTCTACAACGACCAGATGATCGATTACCAGTATGGTCATGTAATTTTAGAGCCCAGGGACAAGGAGACAAGTATCCAGAATGCCGACGAACTTGTAAAACGGCTGAAAGGAATACCGGGAGTGAAAGGAGTCACAGCACATGTCAGTACCGGAGTTACCATCACGAATCCGAATAACGGGAAATTCCAGTCAATATCCCTCATGAGTTTTGATCCCGATGATGAACAGCAGGTGACTCAGTATCAGCATGTAATAATAGATGGTGACTATCTTTCGAAAGGTGATACGGATGAGATTCTAGTTGGCACTCTCCTGGCCGGAAAGGAGGAGGAGTCACAGGACAAACTCCCATCCCTTGGTGGCGTAAAAGTTGGTGACCGGGTAGAGGTTGCATACAGTAACGGAGTTGTGAAGAGTTACCGGGTGAAAGGGATCTATGAGACACTTGGAGCTCTGATCGATCATAGTGCTTTTATAACGCGTGGGGAAATGGACTCGGTTATCCATTCGGGAGATATTGCAACTGAGATTCTTGTCACCGGGGAATCTGCGGGAGAGGCTTCATCTCTGAAATATACTCTCATGGAGTATGGAATAGGTGAGCAGATAAAAACCTGGAGTGAAAAAGGGCAGGGTATCCTTGGTGATGCAATCGCAAGCATCAATCTTATAAACACAATAATGAAGATCGTAGCCCTTGTTGTAGCCAGTGTTGTCATTTTCATCGTGACTTACATCAATGTCATTAACCGGAAGAAACAGATAGCAATTTTAAAAGCGATCGGGGTTCGCAAAAAGATTATTGAAGGAAGTTATCTTATCCAGGTTCTGTTCCAGTGTGCCTGTGGAGCCTTCGTGGGTATACTGATGCTAAATGTTATAGTTTTTGCACTAACAATTCATAAGATCCGCTTTCCGATGGGATTTCTGACTCCGGTACTTGACTATGGTGCCATAGCGACCAGTATAGTCCTGTTATGCCTGGTATCGCTTGTATCGGCTTTCATCCCGGCACGTCAGGTTGCGAATGAAGAGATCCTTGATGCAATGAGGGGGTAACATGATCGAAGTTTTTGACCTGAAAAAAACCTACCGGATGGGTACTGTTACAGTTGGAGCACTCAAAGGGGTATCTATCCGGATAGAAAAGGGCGAATTCGTAGGGATCATGGGACCGTCGGGCAGTGGAAAATCAACCCTCCTCCACCTGCTTGGTCTGCTGGACAGGCCGACATCAGGATCCATCAGACTATTTGAGACCGATGTTACAAGGCTCTCAGATGATGAACGGACAGATTTCAGACTCATCCATCTTGGTTATGTGTTCCAGGATTATGCACTTGTTTCTGAACTGAATGTGCAGGAAAACGTTGCAATTCCAATGATCACACAGGGAAAATCATTCGAAGAGTGTAATTCAGCAGCCATGGATGTACTGAAGAAAGTCGGACTGGTAAAGAGGCATAATCACCTTGTATATGAATTATCCGGGGGTGAACAACAGCGGGTATCTATTGCAAGGGCTCTTGTGAACAGGCCGGCGATAATTTATGCAGACGAACCGTGTGCAAATCTCGATACCGAAAATTCCAGGACAATTCTAGAGTTGTTTCGTTCAGTCAACAGGGATCTCGGGCAGACCATAGTAATGGTATCCCATGAACCCTGGCATATGGAGTACTTCGATCGGATAATAAATATCCGGGACGGTTTGATCGATACCGGACAGATGAAATCGGGATATTTGATTAAATATAATAGTCAGTCCACAACTGTTTGAAAGTTATGGCATTTTCCACCTGACAGCAGTCATGAAATGAGTTCAATAAAAACGGCCATGAAAACGTATATTCAATTTCGGAAAGAATTTTAAGTATATATTCATTCTCTAAGGATATGATTGTCTTTGATACTCCCGGACCGGATAATACCTCTGAAATTGTAAGTATTGTAAAAAAAGAAGCATTCAGGTGTGATTATATTGTTGTTGCCTCAATTACCGGTACCAGTGCATTACAGATTGCAGATGTATCACCGGGAAAACCTATTGTCTGTGTAACCTGCCCCCAGGGTATGTACTGGGAAGTGGATCAGATGGATAAGGATCTTTTTGCATCCAATCCCGGGCTTAGATCTATCCGTGATGAATGGAAGATAGAAGGAAAATCCAGAATCCCTATGGATATTACCATGGATAACCGTGAGAGACTAAAGAACCTCGGGATTCCGATAATAAAAGGAACTATCCCATTCTTTGGTCCAAGTTTTTCTATGAGGCTCCATTTAAATCATATTTCATCACTAGATATTATCGCCAAAACTCTCGAACTCATCTCACCAGGAACACTTGTCGCCCTGGAAAGTGTTCTGATGGCTACGGATGCCGGTGTAATACCTGAAGGAATCAGAGTACTTTCCTGTGCCGGAACTGAACGGGGTTTGGATACGGCCTGGATTATTCGAAGTGCTGCTTCTGCAAATCTCTTTCACCAAGAACATGGGATAAGGTTGATTGAACTTCTTGCAAAACCTGGAATTGCAGATATACCTGATATCTCAATTGAATATCTCAGGTAACCGGGATACTCATTAAAATAAATCAAAATTCTTAATATTTTAGATGAGATATCTCCAAAGAAAGTCGGATGTACTTAAAAAAACAGAAATAAAACCCCGTTAAAGAAATTTTGGTAATTATCCCTTATCAAAACGAATAATTAATTGCACATATGGAAGATATATCGAAATATATCATCAATCATCTGCTCCAGATTTTCCACTTATATATATGGATGAACACCTATTCAATTGATTGAAGAATCTCGAATTCCAATAGAACCATCCCGAATTTTTCCCAGGCATCATCGTGATTTTCGAAAAATGGTTCGATTAAGATATTTCCTGGTTAGAAAACGGACTGATATAAAAAA
>Ga0209340_1002178_pt1 | contig 11890 bp, 5 predicted proteins | sample EPASupsiteSAE323_FD_187266 | JGI IMG/M metagenome (GOLD analysis project Ga0209340, IMG submission 187266) | Bioremediated contaminated groundwater from EPA Superfund site, New Mexico - Sample SAE3-23 (SPAdes) (version 2) | ecosystem: Environmental > Aquatic > Deep subsurface > Groundwater >... | reverse complement strand
AACTTCATATATTGAAGATTCCGAATGCATTTCGAAGACAGGTATATTCATTTTTTCTAATATTTGAAGGTTTTCGGCGGTCACGCCTTTAAATTTCGCAAGCTGCGCGGCCGCGACAACGTTCACGCTGCAGCCCAGATTATAAAGATGACGGGCTATGACGAATCCGTCTCCGCCGTTATTCCCAGGCCCGCAAACGACAAGGACGCTTTTGTTGTAAAGATCGGGATACATTTCACACATCGCAAGAACCGATTTTATTCCGGCGTTTTCCATAAGGACGATTTCCGGGATTTTATAATCGTTAACGGTTTTCTGGTCTATTTTCTGCATTTGAGCGGCGGTTAATATTTTCAAGGCGCATTCCCCTTTCACTGGTTCATTTGTGACTTTTTACGGCCATTATAAGATCATCGGCGGAAATCGCCGACGTTCCGAACATCGCAACAACTTCACCGGCGGCCACATTCGAAAGCACCGCCGCGTTTTTAAAATCCATTCCGGCGGCAAGCGCCAGAGTAAATACCGATATCACTGTATCGCCGGCGCCGGTAACATCGTATACCGTGCGTGCGCAGGCCGGAATCTTTATAGTTTCGCCGTTTTTCAAATAAAGGCACATCCCGGCTTCTCCAAGCGTGACAAGCAAGGAATCAAGCGAGAGATCGTTTAATACGCTTTTACCGCCGGAAACAAGCTGTTCATCGGTTTCCACCTCGTAGCCGAGAACGTCGGATAATTCTTTACGATTGGGCGTAATGCAGCTTACGGATTTATAGTGATAGAAATTTTTCACTTTAGGATCAACCGTAATTACGGTCTTGTTTTTTTTCGCTAACGGGAGAATAAAATCGAGCAATTTTTTCGATACGAACCCTTTGGAATAATCGGAAATTACTATCGCGTCATATTTATCGATGCTATTTTTCATCGATGCGCAAACCTTATCGAAAAGACCGTCTTCCAACTCCTGGCTCTTTTCTATATCGGTGCGGGCTATTTGCTGATTATGAGCTATTATTCTGGTTTTTAAAGTGCTCGGCCTGCACGGATCGCAAACGATAAGGCTGGTATCGATATTCTCTTTTCGAAAAAGCTCAAGGGCGAGGCGGCCGATGCCATCCTGCCCGATAACGCCGGCGAGCGAAACTTCGGCGCCGAGGCAAAGAAGGTTTTTAGCGACATTCGAAGCGCCGCCCGGCCTGTATTCACGCTTGGCCACTTCAACGATCGGAACCGGGGCCTCCGGCGAAATGCGCCTGCATTTGCCATAAAGATATTCATCAACCATGATATCGCCAATTACAAGGACTTTTAAGCCCTTAAATTTTTTCACATACTTCGAATAATCACGGCAGAGGCTCTTTATCTCGGCACATGAAAATAAAGCCTTATTATTAACCGTTTTCACTTAAATGGTCCTCTTTTCATAAAAACTTAATTTTTTTTACAATATTCGCCGGGCGCTTCAATCGCCGGCTCTGGAATCTTTTTCAAGATTCGACGGTTTCTTCAATCCTTTTGAAAATTTATACCAATTTTTCCAGCTTTTTTTATCGAAACTATAACTTTGCATAATTTCGCTGTCATCGAGATTAAATGCATAAAGATAATAACCTTTATCATCCGATGTCATCGAATACTGCGTCATATCGGAGTCGATAGGCGGCGCGGCCATTTTCAACCCGCACGGCGCCCATCTTAAAAATGTTTCCATATCGCGGCATATGTTATGATAGGCCGATTTAGTGATTGGATTATATGCGAACGCCATAAGCATGCTTTCATCTTTTTCAAAACAAATAAAGCTTCGCTTTCCGAAATTAGGCGGCAGCTCTATTTTATTAAACAGCAATTGCCATGTCCCAAAAGTTTTCTCGTCGGAAGAGTTGACGAAATAAAGATCGAGAGTTTCGGGATTGAACGAAAATATCAATATGCCTTTAAGCCATTTCTGAACGGAAATTTTAACCATGCGTCCAAGGTTCGGCGGCGCTTCGAATTTAACTTTTTCAGACCAGCCGGTCCAGGTTATATGATCGGCGCTTTTAACATAGCAAACGCTATTGTCGTTAAGATTGACTGAAAAACAGTAAGTGTATGGATAATTTTTGATATACGCCCTTGAAAATGATATTTGATTCGGAAATTTCGCCACGGCGGATTTTTCTTCGGAAGCGACCGATTCGTTTAGCGATTCGTCGAACGCCGAAACCCTGTAGCTATATTTTACCCCAAGAGCGAGGTTAACATCATCGACAGCGGCCGTAGAAAGGTCTTTAATCTCGGCGATTAACGAATATTTAGACTCCGATTCGGCTCGCCTGTAAATATAATAACCAAGCAAATCGCGGTCGGCCTTGTTTTTCTTCCATGTAATCCGAGTCTTGCCGAGCATTGAAAAGGCCTTTAACCCGGCAATCTTTTCGGGCGGGACCTTATCGCGCGGAATTCCGTCGGCCGCTTCAGAAGGCTTGCTTTCGTTGCCTTTTTTATCGTAAGCGACCACATAGTAATTATAAGCCATCCCATTGTATATTCCAGCGTCGGAATATTCGTATATGGTAGGATAAAATTCGGAAAGTTTTGATTTAGAGCCTTTAGCTCGATCTAAAAATATTTGATTATCGGACTTTTTAGGGTTTTTCGTGTCGGCTACGGCTATATATTTAGGAAATGCGCTTGATTTTCGATAGACGCGATACCCCGAAAGGTCTCCGTCCGCATCCGGGACCGAAGCCCATTCAATTTTATTAAGCTTGTTAAACGAGCTGACTTTGATGTACGACGGCGCTTTAGGCGGAGTGAAATCGACCGGCGACGACTTTATTTCAAAGGCCTGGGCCGATTCGTTGCCTGAAAAATCAACGGCGGAAACCGTAAAATAATAAATCTTTCCATTTTTTAATCCGGCCGCCTCGTAATTATTTCTAAAAAGATCTTTAGCCGGGACCTTGTTTAAAAGCTTCATTTTGTCGCGCGGCTTCAGCTCGCCTTCGTGAATATAGACTTTATATAATTCAACGTCTTTATCCGGCGATTTTTCCCAGCTTAATAAAATGGCGTTATTACGCGGTTCGGCTTTAAGGTTCATCGGGGTTTCAGGGGCCTTCTTATCGATTGGCTTGCCTATCACTTCGATCGATTGACGGCTTAAATTTCCGCCTTTGTCCTGAATTTTCATAACATAGCTGAAACTTCCGCCATTTTGAACATCGGAATCAACGAAAACGCAAATTCCGGCTTCTCTTATACGAGCTATGACTTCGTGTTCGCCGCCGATTATATTAGAGCGAAGAAGCTGATATTCGCTGAAATCTTCTTTTAAATAAGGCTTCCAAGAAAGCTTTATGAAACCGTCGCCATTTTGAATTTCGAGCTTAGCGGGCATGGCGGGTTTTTTCAAATCACGCGCTTGAGCCGGAAACTGCGGTATAAATTCATTAAGGCCGCCATCCGCATCCACAAGCATAATTTTATAAAAATAAAGAGCGTCATTGGTAAGATCGAAATCTTCATACTTATAACTTCCGCTGGAATCGGCGGGAATATCAGCCAGAGGTATGAAATTCGAATGCCTGGTTTTCGATTTAAATAATTGGAAGCCTTTAACCGCTTTTGCGCGGGCTTTAATATGTTCGCCGAGAAGCTCGTTTTTTTTAGGGCCGCGCCATCTGATTATTATTCTTTCATCAACCTCTTCTATGGTTAAACGGCCGTTATTTACAAGTTCTTCGATTCGCTTGGCGTTTTCATCGCCGAAAGAATCGGAACCCGTAAGCACGTCTTTAATCGAAGGACGCGAAAGCTTATCTGAAGCGAAGCCAAAACCGGGTAAAAAAAAGTGAAAAGCAAGACAGGCGGATACAATCAAAAACAATTTCACCCGTAAATAAAACGAAACATTAAAAACATTCTCAAATATTTTAATTTTAACGTTATTATTTTTTAAATGCATTTATGACAAACCTTTATTAAATAAAACTCAGTATCGTTGCATAAAATTATGAACTTTCGCTGAATATCGATATGCCTGATCGCAATCCATATTTCCGGGCCCGGCATTATAATGGCGCAACATTTTATCGATATTGCCGCCATAGCGTAATAAATATTTATGTAATTTTTTACACGTATATTTTATGTTTACTTCAGGATCGAACAAATTGATGCCGCTCGAAAAATCGTCAACCGATTCCTGCATAAAACCTATAACATAAGAGCCGTCACGAGGATACGTACGCATATTAAGCGATATATTAACGCACCCGGCGGACATTTGCACCGCCGAAGACTCCACTTCGATTAAAGCCCTTAAAAGTTTTTTAGCCTGCGTGAAAGTAATTACGCCTTTTTTATTTTTTTTCTTCTTGCCGCCGGCCTGATCGGAACCAATATCAGCTGGAAATATAGTTCCAAAAGCTACTAAATTAGCCCCTTCATTGATCCAGCGCTGAAAATCTTTGTGATGCCTGGACAAATTACCCGAATTGTATTTTTCAATAACTTCATTAATGAAATTGCCTACTATGAAAAACGCCATTTTTGTACGTTCGTCAAGCTCCGCATTTTCGGAGGAACTTTTCAAGCCCGCTTTCTTTACCCGCCTCGCTTTTTTCAAGTGAGGCAAATATAACGTTTTGAACATGCTAAGCGAACTCAAATGAACGCGCCTCATAATTTCCCTGGCAAGCTTCATATCAATATCATGATAACTTGCAGGAATTTTAAGGCAATATTTATTTTTCTTTTTTGGCTTGGTTTTTTGAATTTCGTTATAATCTTTTTTTACTTCGGCGACAAGTTTTTCTATATCTTTGATCTTCGATTCTTTTTTTATGCTGGAATTGTTTTCTAAAGTAATTCCACCAACCTTAAAACGCATCGAATCAATGACAACTTCATCGGTGCTTGCAACAGTTTTAGATTTAGGTGGTTCCGATGTTTTTTTAGGATTATTTTTGCCGCCCGTCTTTGATTTTGAATTTTTCTTTACCGCTTTTTTATCGCCTTTCGTATCGCTTTCTTTTTTATTATCTTTTTTTAATTTAGAAGGAGCCTTTTTTATATTTTTTTCTGAATTTTTTTTCTGAGAATTTTCTTTTTTAGCTTTATTATCAGTTTTTTCATTGCTTTTAGCGAACGCCGAATTTAAATCGGCAAGCATACATAGCATAAACGCAATTATCGCGGCCGAAATCAAAAAAGATTTCGCTGAAATGCCGCTTTCGATAAAATTATTTATCGCCACAAACAATCTGGTACGTTCCTTCATACTACCCCCCGGCAAAAATATTTTACGAAGGTTTAAAAGCGTATATATTTTTTTCAAAAAACCTGACCTGATAATAATCGCACGACTATTAAAAACAGTCATGAAAATACCACCGATTAACAAAAAACGCCAGCTTCTAGCTGAAACGCTAAGTTTCAATAAACGGAATTAACCGCCCGCGCTAAAAACTGACGAACCATCTTTAAATAAAATGCCGAAGCCCGGACTTGAACCGGGACGGAGTTGCCCCCAGTGGATTTTGAGTCCACCGCGTCTGCCAATTTCACCACTTCGGCCTGTACTGTTAAACTAATTATAATTAATTAACGTAAAATCAGTTTATCATAATTTGTAAATTAAGTCAATAATTTTATATTTTTTTTGTGCGCTTTCTTTGTTGGGGCATGGCGCGCCGTGCCCTTGATAAAAAAAATAGCCGCCTTGACGGCGGCTGTTTTTTTTAGTAGATCATCGGATCGAGCGGAGGCCAGTACGGATGAATGCCGGGATGTCCTGGCATCGTAGAAGGATAGGATGAATAAGAACCGGTCGAGTTCGAAGCCGACGGAGTTTCAGCGACTATTGAGGATGCTTTAATGAGGGTTTGCACCATTTCGTCCCATTTATATTCGGAGAATTTAATCGTCGAATAATTAGCGAGCCATCCGCTCTTCGGGAAATATATAGCTATACCCGTAGAGTTTTTAGTTGCGCTTCCGGTTATATTGTTCTGAACGATCGCTTTTTCGTATGCCATTAAAAGTTCAGTGCCTGTTTCTTTCACTTTCGCATTTGCTGTTTTATCGAGAATAAGCTTTACGATATGCCCGAGATCTACGTTTTCGGGATAAGCGTATTTTTGAACCTGGCTTAATGCGTTTTTAGCTATTTTAGCTTCCGCGGTATCGTTAATAGCGTCGGTAAGAGCTACGGCGAATTTATTGATCGTTTCAGCAAGAGCGGCAACTTTAGCGCACTCAACTGCCGACTGCGTGGTCGATTTCGAAGGATAGCTCTGAGCATAGGCCTGAGGTATTAACTTCGCCATTTCAAGCGGGCTCATAGCGGGATTCTGAACGAGCGGAGTGCAAATAAGATGATAAGGCCAGCCGTCGCCAGGTTCGGTTTCTTCGGAAGCTACCATATATGTGACATTTTCACGGACTTCGTATAATACTTCAATCATCTGCATAAGGCAAGCGTCCATTGAAAGGATATCGAGCTGCTTGCCGAGGATGCCGGCAACTTTTTGCATAGCGATGCCAAGATCTTTCGTTGTAATATGATTTCCTGATTGATCGTCATAAGATATGCCTTTGAAAATTTCGTTGCTTTTTTTCTTCCAGCCGGCGCCATGGTTCCATATTACAAGAAGGTAGTTTTCGGCGGGATAATTGTCGGCGGACCATTTTACAAAGTTAACGAGTTCTTTGTAATCGCCCATATCTACTTCGCCCATGTTCTGAACCATTTTAGAGCAAAGTCCCCAGTCGTCGGCTTTTGCGTCTGACGCGCGGCCTATTACATCGTATCTTCTGGTTTCTTTTCTGGAACGATCTAACTGAACGACGATATTAACGTCGTTGCTAAGTCCGGCTTGTTCCATTTCCTGAACGTCGAGAACGCCAAAACGATCGAGATTATTATCGGCATTGATAAAAACCATCATCGTCCATTTTTTTGCATTATCGGCTGCGAATGCCGTAGAAACCATAAGAACAACAGCTAAAATAGCTAAAACTAAACCTGATCTTTTCATTTGGATCCCCCTTTTATTTTATAATGTTGTTTGATCTTAAACTGGTAAAACAATTATACGAAAAAAAAAATGCCGTGTAAAGGGCATTTCAATATTTTTTTGTTTTTTTTAATTTTCAATTAGTCATAATGTAGTCATTTAAAAGCGCCAGAATTTCTTCATCGGAATTTTTATTAGCAATGGCAAGCGGCGTCATTCCTTGACTATCCACTATGTTCGCATCCGCCCCGGCGATAAGCAATAAATTTAAAATATCGATCGCCGCGCAATTAACCGCATGCATTAAAGCCGTCCATCCTCTGTCGTCCCTTACGTTCAGATCGGCGTTTTCGTGCACCAGCAAAGCCGCGCAATCTTTGCGGCCTTTCAATACCGCACCCATAAGAGCTGAAAGCCCGGCATTTCCACGCGCATTAATATCGGCCCCAAAATCAATTAGCAGCCTCATAATTTCTTCATGTCCATGCTCGGCCGCCAGCATAAGAGCGGTATCGTTTTCATAAAACATAATATTGACATTGGCGCCATGCTCAAGCAAAACTTTTACAACATCGACATGGCCGCCGACGATAGCATTCATCAGAACGGAATTGTTTTCTTCGAACGCTATGTTAAAATCGGGCGTCTTGTTTAATATTAAAGCTACAAGGCCGCCAAAGCCTTTTTCAACGGCAAGCGTCAACGGAGTGTTGCCGTTTTTATCTTCATGTTTGGCATCGGCGCCGGCTTTTATAATAGCTTCAGCCAGGCTGGTGTTTTCAACTGAAATAGCTTCCATCAAGGCCGTCGAATTGTTTTTATCGTTCACATTTACGTTCACGCCTTTTTCGATTAATAGAAAAGCCATGTCATAATTTTTCCTGTTAATGGCCCTCATTAAAAGCGAACGGCCCTTAGCATCTACGACATCGAGACAGGCCTTCGCCTCTATAAGAATTTCGACGCATTCCTTATAACCGCCGTGAACAGCCCATGAAAGCGCATTATATCCATAAGTATCGCACATTTCAAGATCGGCGCCGGCTTCTATAAGCACTCTGGCCGTTTCATGAAAGCCTTTATAACAAGCGATTATAAGAGCGCTGGAAGAATTGTTCACCCTGAAATTCACGTCCGCGCCTTTTTGTATCAATATGGCAACCGCGGCGGCCCGTCCTTCGCGCGCAGCCAGCATAAGCGGCGATTCATTTTCGTATAACGCCTGGTTCAAATCGAAATCGGCGTCTAAAACCATGTCTATAATTTCACAATGTCCGCCGTGAATGGCGTATTTTAACATCGCAAGCTTTTCGTTACTGGTTGTGATAGTATTAGAAAGCTTTTCAAGAAGCAATTTTACGATTTCAAAATATCCTTTTTCTATGGCATGTATTAAAGCCGAATTGCCGGCATTGTCTTCGATATTAATCAGCGAGCCATTATCGATCAACAATTTCACTACATCGGCATGCCCGCGGTCGCTTGCGGCGATTAACGCAGTCGCGCCGTTTTTATCTTTAAAATTCATGTTGGCTTCGCGATTGAGCAAAAGATGTACGATTTTAGCATAACCTTTGTAAGCCGCGCGCATTAATGCCGTGCGGCCTTTAATGTTTCTAAGATTGGTATTGGCGTTATGCGTAAGCAGCAGATGAACGCATTCTTCGTTCCCTTTGAAAGCGGCCCAGCTTAAAGCCGTACTGCCGTAATTTTCGGTAGCGTTAACATCGGCGCCGGCAGAAAGAAACATCCTGGTCATTTCAAGGTTAGAATTAATAACCGACAATATCAGCGGAGTATTGCCGTCGCTGTCTTTTACATTAAGTTCCAGCGAATCGGAAATAAACATACGGACGTATTGCACGTTATTTTGCGAGGCCGCTATCAATAAGGCGCTCTGACCTTTTTCATTTTTTAAGTTTACGTCGGCGCCGCGCTCCACAAGCAATCTGACGATATCATAATATCCCCGCTCCGCCGCCGTAAGAAGCGCGGTATTCAACTGGTTGTCGGCGGCGTTGACATCGGCGTTCGCATCAAGCAAAACTTTTACAATGTCAATAAAACCTTTGTAAGAAGCACGCATTAAAACGGTACGGCCTTTTTTATTTTTCACGTTTATATCGGCGCCGCGTTCTATAAGCAATTTTACGACCGCCGCATGCCCTCCGAAGGCGGCCCACATCAAAGAGTTGCTGCCATAATTTTCAATTGAATTAACGCCGGCGCCGGCGCCGATGAGATACTCGACTATGCGCTTATGCCCGCCAAGAGCGGCCCACATAATAGCCTGACTCCCCGACTTTTCGCGTAAAAAAATATTCGCGCCGCTTTCGACGAGCGCAACGCAAATATCATAAAAGCCCTTATAAGAAGCCCATATCAGGGCCGTCATGCCGTTGTCTTTCTGGGCGTTCGGATACGCGCCGTTCGCTAAAAGAAATTTAACGATTTCGGTATTGCCTTTAAATGCCGCCCAAATCAAAGCATTACCGCCGCTTTTATCGTTAGAGTTAATATCCGCGCCGCTTAATATCAAAAGCCTTATCAGCTCAAGATGGCCTTTAAAAGAAGCCCACATGAGCGCCGTACCTCCGCTTGGGTCGCTCGCATTGACATCTGCGCCGGAATTTATCAATGCTTCCGCAATCTGATGGTGGCACCGGTCAATCGCTATCCGAAGTACGCTCTGGCCCTTTTCGTTCACAGAACCTGCATTGGCGCCTTCCTGCAGCAATTGCTTTACTTTGATTAAGTCTCCAGCCGTGCATGCTTCAAGCAATTCTTTAGAATTTTCAGACGCTAATTTAGGATGGCTGATTCTATCTTCTAAGAATTTTATTATGTCATCGCTATTTTTCGCCTTTGCGTACATCAACGCATTAAATCCGGCTTTATCTTTAATAGCGATATCCGCTCCGTTTTCAATTAATAATCTGACGATTTGAATATTACCGTTTATCACCGCATGCATCAAAGGCGTCAATCCTTCCGAATCGGCGATATTGGAATCGATTTTTTTTGTAAGCATGATCTTGACCAGATCAGCATGGCCGTTGGCTACGGCCCAGATCAGACCGATTGAGCCGTAAGCTTCGTCTTTCATTTATGCCCTCCAAACGCAGGATCAATATAAACGTAGCAATTCGACAAAATATTCTATAGCAATCTTTTTTTCAAGACATAATGTTAATATTTTCTATTAAGGATTGTCAAGATATTTATTAATTGAACCTTGAATAATTTAAAATGGTATGATATAATGAAGCCCATGAGCGATTTTTTTGACGATATTAGGTTTATCTTAAAAGATTACGATCTGACTGTAGTTCAATACGCATGCAAGCTGTTCGAACCAGCCGATCCTGATTTTGCTCATACCAAGCCTTTTTTCAAGCTATCAAACGACGAATATTTCATAAAAAGACTGGCTCAGTTTTTTTTTTCATCAAGCTTAAACGACGATCATAAAAAAAGAATAATAGAAGTTCTGATAGGATTCGGCACATTCGAATCGCTCGACACGCTTTTTAAAATTTATACGTCTATTACCGACGAATTCAAATTATTTGCGCGCGAAGAACTTCAAAAACACGGCTATGGCTTTGTAGACGAATATTCAAAACTTTACGAAACCTATAAAAACAACGCTTGCATTCTTGAACTGATGAAAGACATCATCGATCGTTCCGGTTATTATTCCGATCTCAAGGACATGCTCGATTATCCTTCCGAAAAAATAATTTTATACGTATTAAAGCAATTATATAAATTCTGCGATGAAAAAATCCTGCCGACGCTTTTAATATTAAAAAAAGATTCGAACTGGATGATCCGATTTAATGTGCTCCAGGTAGTAAAGCGCATCGATTCACCGAAATCGAGAAAAGAGCTATTGGAGTTTCTCGCCGACGACAACATAAAAGTGCGCGAAGAAACCAAATCTTTCGTTAATTCCTGCTATAGCCTTTTCGCCGATATAATACTCGATAATATAGACAACCCCGGTTCCATCGGCGACTTCACATATTTTCAGGGCATTCTTGAAATATTTGAATGCCATCCCGACATTACACGGCTCGCGCAAGTCATGAAAATAATGGTAGAATATCCTGAAGCCATAAGCCTTAAAGCCAGAAGCGCCTTTTATAGCCTCATTAAAAACACGTTTCCGCCCCACGAACTTGTTCTCGATAGATCCGGCGAACGATACCAGCAGATGCAGTTTGCGCTTTCACGCCTTGTACGCTGGAATTCGGAACAATCAAGCAAATTAATCGGTAGAATCATTGAAAATTTCGGATATTTATATATCGATATCCTCTGCGATGAATACTTTAAAATTAAAAACGATGACGCCAAAAATCTCATCACGCGAATATTCAAGGACCGGCAGTTCTTTTTAAAAGACCGGCAAATAACTCTCGAACTATGCAACAATCTCGATTATGAAGGAATTAACCGCTTCATTAAATTCGTAATCGCAAGCAGGGCTAAAGAATATATAATACCGGCTTTCACTAAAATTCTCGAAACATTAACGCACAAACGCACGGTTGAACTTTTTAAAATTTTCGTAGAAAACGGCCTTAATACCAGGGGATTCGATGTTAAATACAAAACGGAAATTAAAAATTCAAACGCAATAGTAAGAAGCGAATGTATCGAGGCGCTTGGCTTTTTAAAAGATCCGGAACTGCTTACCATAATGGCGCAAGACTGGAAAACCTATCAACCGGAAGTTAAGGTATTAGCCTTAGATACGATCGAAAAAAATTTCCCCGGACCGGAATCCATCAAGTTATTAAGCCACGTTTTTAACTATGACGAAAACTATCAGTTAAAAGAAAGGACTCTAAATTTAATAGCTAAGATAG
>Ga0209340_1002177_pt1 | contig 11899 bp, 7 predicted proteins | sample EPASupsiteSAE323_FD_187266 | JGI IMG/M metagenome (GOLD analysis project Ga0209340, IMG submission 187266) | Bioremediated contaminated groundwater from EPA Superfund site, New Mexico - Sample SAE3-23 (SPAdes) (version 2) | ecosystem: Environmental > Aquatic > Deep subsurface > Groundwater >... | reverse complement strand
CTACTAAAGAAAAGGCAGGAGATATTATTCCAGTAGAAATTACTGTTTATGAAGATCGTACTTTTTCTTTGGTTTTTAAAGAACCTCCTGTAGCTAGATTAGTTTTAAAAGCTGCTGGGTTAGAAAAAGGTTCTCCAAATCCATTAACTAAAGTTGGCAAAATTAGCAAAGCTCAAGTTGAAGAAATCGCTAATAGAAAGATGCCAGATTTAAACGCAGTTGATTTAGCGGGAGCAATGAAAATTGTTGAAGGAACTGCTAGATCTATGGGAATAGATGTAATCTAAAATATTTAAAACAACAGGTTTTGGCCTGTTGTTTTTTTGTTTACTTTTTTTGATTTTTATGATATATTAGATGTATACATTAAGTTAATTATATGGAAGATAACGAATACAAATTAGTAGTAGGACTGGAGATACATATTGAGCCAAAGACCAGTACAAAGATGTTTTGTAGCTGCAAGAACGATTCTGACGAATCAGTTCCTAATATAAATGTATGCCCTATATGTATGGGGCATCCAGGAATGTTACCAGTTCCTAACAAATTAGCAATTCAAAAAATTATTAAATTAGGATTAGCTTTAGGGTGCGAAATATCTCCCCTAGCTAGATTTGATCGTAAAAATTACTTTTATCCAGATTTACCTAAGGGATATCAAATTACCCAAGGATTTGCTCCTTTTTGTTTAAAGGGGGAATTGCCTTTGTTTTTGAGTAGTGAGGAAGTTGTTAAGAGAATTAGTTTGCATGATATTCATTTAGAGGAAGATGCGGGAAAACTACTACATACAAATGAGAAGGATGTAGCCATGGTTGATTATAACAGAGCGGGAGTTCCTTTAATTGAGTTAGTTTCTGAACCTGTTATATATTCAGCTGAGGATGCTAGAATCTTTGGGGAGAGTTTGCAATTATTAATGAAATACTTGGATATATCTAATGCCGATATGGAGAAAGGAGAAATGAGGGTTGAAGTAAACGTTTCTTTAGGAAAAGAAATTGATGGGAAGATTCAATTAGGACAAAAAGTTGAAGTTAAGAATATTAATTCTTTTAGTTCTGCTTTCAAAGCTATTGAATATGAAAGGGAAAGACAATTAGAATTATTAAAATCTGGGGAGAAAATTGTTGGGGAAACAAGAGGTTGAAATGATGTAAAACAAATTACTTTTTCTCAAAGATTAAAAGAAGAAAGTAATGATTACAGGTATTTTCCAGAACCAGATTTAGTTCCTATAAAAACGGAAGAATTTCTAAATCAAGAATTACCAGAACTACCTTGGATTAGAAGAGAAAGATTTATTAATAGTTATATGTTAGAACCCAAGAAAGTTTTGTTGTTTATTAGAGATAAAGAACTAGGAGATTTCTTTGAAAAATTAGTTAAGACTAGTAAAGAGTTAATTAATGATGAAAGCAAAAATCAAAATATTATTGATTTAGTTTTTAATTATTTAACTTCCGATTTTTTAGGATTAATTGCTAAAGAGGGGAAGGAATTTAAAGAAGAATTATTAAATCCTAGTAATTTTGCTTTAATGGTTAAATACTTAGTAGAAAATAAAATATCTTCTCGTGGGGCTAAAACAATTATTGAAGATTTGGTTAAAGATGTTAATTGAAATACAGAAGATATAATTAGAGAAAAGAATTTAATTCAGGTTTCCGATGAGGGTGCTTTAACTGAGATTGTTAAGAAAGTTTTAGAAGCTAATCCTAATTCTGTAATTGAATTTAAGAATGGAAAGGAATCAGTGTTGCAATTCTTAGTTGGGCAAGTTATGAAAGAAAGTAAGGGATCGGCTAATCCAGGGATAGCTAAAGATATGTTAATAAAAAACATTAATTCTTAATAACTATCTAAAACAGCAAGAAATTGAGTTAATCGTTGATTTAAAAATAGAAAGTTGATATAATCTATATAATAAAGATAATTAAGCTTAAAATATGAAAAAAATTATTACACTGGGAGTAAATATTAAAGATGAACATAAAAAAAGACTTGAATCAATCGGAGAATTAGTTATTCAAGAAAGCCCAGAATCTGTTGAAGATTTTTTATCAAAAACTGAAAGAGCAGATATAATTTTTAGTAACGGTGCTTTTTTATTAGATAGCCTTTCAAGACTAAAAAATGTTTTTGTTACTTATCCTTATGTTGAATTAGGCGTTTTTAATACTGAAGAACTTGAAAAAAATGGAGTGTTAATTGCAAATTCACAAGGTGGTAATAGGGATTCAATTGTTGAATGAGTAATGTTTATGATCTTATCGTTATTCAGGAAATTTATACCGATGGTTAGGGCTACTGAAAACTTTCCCGTTGAGTTACAAGAAACCTTAGCTAATAAAAAAGTTTTAATCGTTGGCCATGGGAGTATTGGTAGCCAAGCTGGAAGATTGTGTGAAGCATTTCATATGAATGTTGAATTTTTTGATAGAGGAGACAATCTATTAGAAAAATCAAAAGATGCTGACTTAATTATTAATTCATTAAACTGCAATACTAGTAGTAAAGATTTATTGAATGAAGAATTTTTTATGAATTTAAAAAATGGTTCGCATTTTGTAACTTTTTCTAGACCTTATACTTATGACATTAATGGTTTGATTAAATCAATTGAAGCTGGAATTGTGGCAAGCGCTGCTATTGATTGCGATCCAGAAGGATTTGGTGACACAACAAATGAATTTTATCAAAAATGTTTGAATTGCGAAAAAATATTAGTTACACCGCATATTGCATTTTCAACAAAACAAGCAGTTGTAAATGGTGGAGAAATTGCAATTCAAAATATTGAGGCATTCATTAATGGAAAACCACAGAATATTTTGAAAAAGAAATAATTTAAAAGGAGATGCCAACAAAGATAATTAATTCGTAAAATTATGACCATAAACAACGATATCAATGATTTTTTGAAAAAAGAGAGCGATTTGACTGAAGAATATGTTAAAAATTTTCTTGCTGAAAATGGTATTTTTGATTTAGATAAAGAACATCAAATAATAGAAACGGCAAAGTTGATTGCTAAGTTTCCCTGAGGAGAAGCAAGGACAATTGAAGAGTTGTTAATTACAAAAAAATTTGGCACATGTACTGCTAAACACTTAGCATTAGAAAAATGTTATAATCTTTTAGGTATTAAATGCCATCAAGTTATTTCTACTTTTAAATGGGGTGAACAGGGTATTAAATATCCAGAGGAATTGCAAAAAATTATTGATGAGGGCGAATGAATTCATGGTCATAATTTTCTTCAAATTCAAGAAAATGAAAATGTTAAAATAGATATAGATGTGACATGAAATTCTGAATTAAAAGAATTTAACTTTATGACATTTCCTGAAGACTGAGACGGTAAAACTTCTTTTATTGGGTTGAAAATAAACCAAAGATGAGATGATATAGATATGAAGTCTAAAAAAATAGAATTAATAGAAATGCTTCCGCCAGAATTAAGAGAGAGAAGAGAGAGTTTTTTGAAGCTTTTTGCTAAATGAATTGAATCTGTTAATCATCTCGGCAAATAATAATTATTCAATTTTTTTTATTATTAATTTAATTTTGATTTTTTTCTTTGTATTCTTTTATTTTATCTCTTAGTTTAGCAGCTTCTTCGAAGTTCCATTCCTTAACTGCTTTTTGTAATTGCTTTTCAAGATATTTCAAAACATTTTTATTATTGTTTTCTAATCTCCTGTAATCATCAGAGGGATTTTTTCAATTTAAAAATGAATCCTTAACATCTTTTAAGATTGTTTTAGGGGTTATATTGTGTTCTATATTATATTGTTTTTGAACTTGTCTACGCCTATTGGTTTCAGAAATTGTATTTTTTATTGAATCAGTTATATTATCAGCATACAATATAGCTTTCCCTTCTATGTTTCTGGCAGATCTTCCGATTGCTTGCAAAAGGGAAGTTTTATTTCTTAGATATCCTTCTTTATCAGCGTCTAATATGGCTATCAGAGTTACTTCAGGGAGATCTAGCCCTTCTCTTAAGAGGTTGATTCCAACTATGACATCAATTTCTCCTGATCGTAATTGATTAATAATTCTAGGTCTTTGGAGGGGTTTGATTTCAGAATGAAGGTAATTAGCTTTAATATTTTTAGCTAATAGAAAATCTGTTAGATCTTGGGCGGATCTTTTGGTTAGGGTCAGAACTATAGTTTTCTCTCCCTTTTTTACTTGTTTTTCTACTTCAGCTACCAAATCAGGAATTTGGGTTTTACACGATCTAATTTCTATTTGAGGATCAATAATTCCTGTAGGCCTAATTAATTGTTCTACAATATGTCCTTTTGATTTTGTTAATTCTCATTCTCTGGGAGTAGCGGATGTATATATTATTTGAGGAATTTGTTTTTCAAATTCACTAAATTTAAGAGGTCTATTATCTAGGGCGGAGGGTAATCTAAATCCAAAATTAATTAGGGTTTCTTTTCTTGATTTATCTCCTCAATACATTCCTTCTAATTGGGGAATACCGATATGGCTTTCGTCTACGAAAACTAAGAAATCATTTTTGAATCTATATTGATAATATCCTAGAAGAGTGAAGGGAGCATCTCCTGGTTGCTTGAATGTTAGATGCCTTGAATAGTTTTCAATCCCATTACAATAACCCGTTGTTTTTAACATTTCTAAATCATAGTTAGTTCTACGTTTTAATCTTTCATATTCTAAGGTTTTCTTTTGTTTTTTTAATTTAGCAAGTTCTTCTTTCAATTCTAATTTAATAGTTTCGATTGCTGTTTTAATTTTTTCTTTTTCAGTAAAGAATAGAGTAGCGGGGTAAACAGTAAATTCATTTAAAGTTGATTCTTGGTAATTTGTTTTTAATTCGGGGAGAGCTAATTTATTAGCTGCTTGTCTTAGAATATTTGTTTTTGTAGAAATTCTCTTGATAATATCTTTTTCAAATTCAATTTCTAATATCTCACTACCTATAGGAAGGAATATTTCTAATACATTATCTCTAAATCTAAAACATCCTGAATCAGGATCTAAGTTTTTGTTTTCATATTGGAGGGTTACTAATTTTTGACTTAATTCTTGTCTTGTTATTTTATCTTCTAATTTTAATTTTAAGCTAGAATGTTTATAGCTATCTGGGTCTCCAGCCCCATATATAGCAGAAACAGAAGCGATGATTATGACATCATCTCTTGAAAGGAGATTGGATACAGCTGCAGATCGTAGTTCATCTATATATTTATTTATCTTTGCATCTTTAGCTATATATGTATCTGTAGTTGGCATATATGCTTCTGGTTGGTAATAGTCATAATAGCTAATAAAGAATCCAACAAAATTATTAGGAAAGAATTGTTGAAATTCTTGATAGAGTTGAGCAGCCAGGGTTTTATTTGGGGAAAGAATTAAAACTGGTTTTTGAGTTTTTTGGATTACGTTAGCTAAACTGTATGTTTTACCGCTACCCGTGATACCTAATAAGACCTGATGTTTAACACCGTCTTTTATACCCTGGCATAATTCTTTTATAGCTTGGGGCTGATCCCCAGTTGGGCTAAAGTTTGATTTTAGATCAAATTTCATAATATTTGTTTAATCTATATATTTTATCAAATTTTCTTGATTTTGTCTAGATTTTGTGATATTATTAGGATAATAGTTAAATAATACCTTTTTATGAAGATTATTAAGAAAACATTGAATTTGGGGTTTAAAATAGTAAGGGGCTTAAAAGACCATATGTTTTCATATATAGGTAGAATTTTATTGGGGTCTAGGCAGAGAAATATGGTTATTATTGGGGTCACGGGGACTAAGGGGAAAAGCACGGTTATGAGTTTAATGTCACATATTTTAACTAGCGCTAATATTCCTTTCGGTAGTTTTTCTACTATAGAAAAAAATATTAATGGGGAAGTTATTCATAATGATTCTAAATTAACTATGCCGGGAAGAGCAGCAATTAATTTATTTTTGAAACAAGCATATGACAAAGGAGCTAGAATTGGATTGATTGAAGTTAGTTCTGTAGGAATGAAACAGCATAGAGGAGATTTTATTGAATGAGATGTTGCAGTTTTAACTAATTTACAACCAGAGCATTTAGAAATTCACGGAGGATTTGAAAATTACAAAACATGCAAGGGGATGTTATTTAAAATGTTAAAGAAACATCCAATTAAATATATTAAGAGTAAGAAATATTTAAAAACTAGCATTATTAATTTTGACGATTCTAATACAGATTATTTCTTAAAGATTAATGCAGATAAGAAGATTGCAGTTTCTACTAATCCAAATCCAGACATTACGAAAGCTAAATTAATGAATTTGGAATTGTACAAACCTGATTTAGTTAGGAGTGATGAAAACGGTATGGATATTGAAATTGATAAAAGAATTTATCATATTAATTTATTAGGAGATTATAACGTATACAATGTCCTGTATTGTTTAGCTTTAGCTAAGTATTTAGATTTAGATAAAGAAGCTGTTTTGCATGCTTTACAGACATATAAAGGGGCACCAGGAAGAATGCAATTTATTAAAACTCGAGATAATATTTCAGTGGTAGTGGATTATGCCCATACTCCTGATTCTTTGGAGGCGGTATATTCTACTTTAAAGAAATTAGGATATCAATATATTATTGGGGTATTGGGTGCAACAGGAGGAATGCAAAATCAAATTAATACATTGGGAATAGTTGATTCAGATACTGGGGGAACCAGGGATGAATGAAAGAGACCAGTTATGGGAGGAATGGCAGAAAAATATTGTGATAAAATAATTTTAACAGACGAGGATCCATATGATGAAGATCCGATGAAGATTATTAATGAAGTTAAGAGTGGAATTAAAGATTTGGATAAAGCAGAGATTATTTTAGATCGTAAATTAGCTATTAGGAAAGCAATTGATTTGGCCAAGAGCGGAAGTGTAGTAGTAATTACTGGTAAGGGATGTGAGAGAACCATGATGGTAAAGGGTGGACCTAGGGGGAATAAATCAGTTGCTTGACCAGGGGATTATGAATTAGCTAGGGTATATTTAGTCGATTTTAATAAGGAAATAATTTAATATATTATGGAAGAAAATACAGATCAAAATTTTAAGTTGGAGTTTGTTTTAGAGGAAGAAGAGACTTTAGAATTTTGGGAAAAGAATAAAATATTTGATAAAACATTAGCATTAAGAAAAAATGCTAAAGAGTTCATATTTTTTGAAGGGCCTCCTACTGCTAATAATAAACCGGGAGTTCATCATGTATTAGGAAGAGTATATAAAGATTTGATTTGCAGATACAAAACGATGAGAGGTTTTTTAGTTAATCGTAAGGCAGGATGAGATACACATGGATTACCTGTTGAATTAGCTATTGAAAAAACTTTAGGGTTTACTTCTAAAAATGATATTGAGAATTATGGAATTGCTAAATTTAATAAATTAGCAAAAGATTCTGTTTGAAAATATGTTAAAGATTGAGAAAGCAATACAAGAAAGATTGCTTACTGAGTTGATTTAAAACATCCATATGTTACTTTTGATAAGGAATATATGGAAACATTATGATGAATTTTAAAACAGATTGATAAGAAAGAATTATTGTATAAAGGGTATAAGGTAGTTCCTTATTGTCCTAGATGTGGAACTAGCTTATCTAGCCATGAGATAGCTCAAGGATATCAGACGGTCAAAGATCCATCCGTTTATGTTAAAATGAAATTAAAAGATAGTTTAGATATTATTGATGGAGATGCTAGTTTGTTAGTTTGGACTACAACTCCTTGAACTTTATTTGCCAATGTAGCGGTGGCTGTTAATAAAAATTTTGATTATGGAGTTTATGAATACAATGGGGAATATTTAATTAGTCATACAGATATTACTAAATTGAATTTCTTAAAAGACAAAGAAATTAAAAAAATAAAAGATATTAAAGGAGAGGAATTAATTGGAAGAAAATATTCCGCTTTGTTTGAGCATAAGAAAGTTATGTCAGAAAACGAGAAGACATATACAGTAGTCCCTGCTGATTTTGTTTCAGGGGAAGATGGGACTGGATTGGTACATATAGCTCCTTCTTTTGGGGTTGATGATAAGGATTTAGGAGATAAATTAGGACTGCCCTTAATATTGAACGTAGATGCTAGTGGGCTAATGATGAAAGATGAGAATATGCTTGAAGAAGTAGTAGGGGTGTTTTTTAAAGAAGCAGATCCTTTAATTATGAAGGATTTGGCTTTGCGTGGATTAGCTTTGCATTACAATTTAACTGGGACTGAACATGAATATCCATTTTGTTGGAGATGTGGTACCCCCTTAATTTATCGAGCATCAGATGCTTGATTTATTAAGATGAGTTCCTTAAAAGAAGATTTAATTAAGAATAATGAGAAAATTAATTGATATCCAGACTATTTAAAAGAAGGAAGATTTGGAGAATGAATTAAAGATGTAAAAGATTGAGCATTGTCTAGAGAACGATATTGGGGAACCCCATTACCAGTTTGAATTTGTGATAAATGCGAACATAAAGAAGTTATCGGGTCTATCGAAGAGTTAGATTCGAAAGCTAATGTAAAAACCAAATTTTATTTTATGAGACATGGAGAAGCTGTTTCTAATATTAGGGCGGTTACTTCTTCGTATCCAACTCCTTTTGTGGATCATGTTACAGACAAGGGTAAGGAGCAGATAACGAAGGCGATTGAGGGCTTTAAAAAACAAAATATTAAGATTGATTTAGTTGTTACTTCAGATTTGTTAAGAACTAAAGAAACGGCAGAAATGTTTGCAGATGATTTTGGCTGTACAATTATTTATGATGAAAGATTAAGAGAAATTAATTTTGGGGAATATAATGGGAAATCATCTAAAAAAGCATTAGAGTTCTTTAGACATGAATCGCGTGAAGATTTTGATGCTTTTTTCCCAGGTGGAGAAAGCTTGGCAAAAAAACAAAAAGATGCAATGTCTCTGGTTTTTGAATTACATAAAAAATATGCAGGGCAAAATATATTACTAGTATCTCATAAGGGGGTTATAAAATTAATGGAAGCTAAATTAGACGGGGAGGATCCTATTGAATATATGATTGATGAAACATGACCAAAGAATGCAGAGATTGGAGACTTAGGATTTAAGAATGCTCCATATAACCCAGAAACACAAGAACTAGATTTACATAAACCCTATGTAGATGATTTTTATTTAAAATGCCCAGAATGCGGAGGGATAATGAAGAGGACAAAAGAAGTTATTGATTGCTGGTTTGATTCTGGCGCTATGCCTTTTGCTCAAGTGCATTATCCTTTTGAAAAAGATAAATTTAAATATCCAGCTGATTTTATTTGTGAGGGGATTGATCAGACTAGGGGTTGATTCTATACTTTGCTAGCAATAGCTACTTGTTTAGGAATGGAATCTCCATACAAGAATGTTATGTCTTTAGGACTGATTTTAGATGAGAAGGGAGATAAAATGTCTAAGTCAAAAGGAAATGTTGTATTTCCAGAAGATTTATTAAACAAATACGGCACTGACTCCTTACGTTGATATTTGTATTCTGTAAATTCTCCTGCAGAACCAAAGAAATTCTCAGAAAAAGATCTAGTTTCTTCTCAAAGAAGATTTTTGAATACTTTTTGGAATGTATACAAATTCTATGAAACCTATGCTATACATAAAAATCATAATTTAAGTTTGAAAGATTTAAGTAAAAAAATAAAAAGCTTAACAGACTTAGACAGATGGATGTTATCTAGATTAGAAGAAACTAAATTGGACTATATTAAATCCCTAGATAAATATGATCCATATAAATGCACCCAATTGTTAGATTTGCTAGTTGACGACTTATCAAGATGATATTTACGAAGATCACGAAAGAGACTACAACAACCAGATGATAAAAAGGATTATTTAAGCGCCTCTGTAGTTTTAGGCACAACTCTAAAAGAAATTTCTAAATTGATTGCACCTTTTACTCCATATATGGCTGAATTAGTGTGACAAAGATTAGGGGATTTTAAAGAAGGGAAATCAGTTCATCTAGCTAAAATTGAAGATGCAAATATTAAATTAATCGATAAGAAATTAATTAATTCCATGTTTTTGTTAAGAGATATAGCAAATAAGGCTTTAAAGCAGAGACAAGAGATTGGAATTAAAGTTAGACAACCGTTAGCTAGCCTAGGATTAAAGAAAAGAGTTGTTTGATCTTTGAATTTAAAAGAGATTTTAATGGATGAAATTAATGTAAAGAAAATATCTTTTAATCCTAAACTAAAAGAAGAATTAGTTTTGGATAAAAAATTAACTCAAGGTTTAATTGATGAAGGACAATATCGAGAATTAGTTAGGACAATACAAGGAATCAGACAGGAATTAGAATTAACACCTAAGGATAAGGTTTTGTTGTCTTTGACTGGTTTGGATGAAGAAATCAAGGAGTTTGTAGAAAACATTTTAGAATCCTTGATTAAAGAAGTTAAAGCTAAAAAATTAGTATTTAATCCTATTAATAATAATTTTCTTAAAAAACAGGAGATTACAATTAAGGACAAGACCGTTACTTTAACTATCGGGAAATAGGACGAGTGAAATATATACTGGTGGTTTGGTGTAATATACTAGTATATTAAATAAATATAATGAATCTAGAAGAATTAAAAGACGAAGAAATCAGTAAAATTGTCAAAACTGGGGACAAAGATGCTTTTGGAGTTTTAGTTGACCGTTATTCTACTAAATTAAATAGATATATCAGCCGTTTTGTTTTTAATGCTGACGAAAGAGACGATTTGCTACAAAATGTATTTATTAAGGCCTATATCAATATTAATAGTTTTAATGATAGCAGGTCTTTTTCTCCTTGAATTTACAGAATAACTCATAACGAAATCGTTAATTATATTAGGAAAGGGAAAAAAGAAGTCTTTGGTATTGTTGATTGAGACGTTTTATTGCCCATTGATTTATATCATAATAACTGAGGAGAAGAAATTAATAAAGAGCAGATAATGGAACATTTAGAAGAAGTGATACAGAGTATTCCAGCCAAGTATAGGGAAGCTATTTCTTTGTTTTATTTAGAAGAAAAGAATTATATTGAGATATCGGAAATTTTGAAAATACCAATATCGACGGTGGGGGTTAGATTGGGTCGAGCTAAAAAATTAATTAAAAAAATATATTTATCTAAATACCATGTTTAATAAAGAAGCATTTCTTAAAAAAATACAGAATATTAAAACGAAACCAAGGTGAATTTTTGTTTTAAGATTTCTATGACTATTAATTGGTACTTTGATTAGTGCCCTAATCGTTATTTTTGTTTTGAGTTTAATTACCTTTATTTTGTTTTACAGTAAGAATAATCTAATTCAACATCAAGAATTGATGAGCTTTAAAATGTTTTTCTCTGTTATGCCCTGGGCTATTATAGGGTTGTTAACTATATTTTTAATTATTTTTGAGCTATTTATTAAAAAACTCTTACCTTTGTATAGGATTCCATTAATAATAACTATTGGATTGGTTATTGCGTTTCTAGGAATATCCAGCTTTTTAATTAATCAAAATAAGAGTTTCAAAAGTATGTGTCAGTGCCAACAGGGTAAATTTAAATTTGTAGACTGGATTATTTCTTCTAACAAAACAAAGTACGACCAAATCATTAAAACAGGAATTGTTAATAAGATTAATACTGACATGGTAGAAATAAAAATAGGAGAAGAATTGTTAAACGTAAATAATAATATTTTCTGCGGATATTGTCTTGCGAATTTGAAAGAATTAGATGAGGTGTTAGTTAGTGGTAATTGGGTTTCGGATAAATTTATTCCATTTAAAGTTAAGAAAAATGTTAATTGTCAGGGATGCAATTTAAAGAATGAAATAAAAC
>Ga0209340_1002174_pt1 | contig 11926 bp, 13 predicted proteins | sample EPASupsiteSAE323_FD_187266 | JGI IMG/M metagenome (GOLD analysis project Ga0209340, IMG submission 187266) | Bioremediated contaminated groundwater from EPA Superfund site, New Mexico - Sample SAE3-23 (SPAdes) (version 2) | ecosystem: Environmental > Aquatic > Deep subsurface > Groundwater >... | reverse complement strand
GCAATCAGGACAAAAATTACAGCTGTCGTTTTTTACAGACTTATGAGAACATTTAATTCCTAAAACTTTTTCAACCTTTACCAGAATTTTTTCCACGCCCATTTTCTTTTACCCGTCTATCTTTTATATACTAAAACGAGTTTATATTTTCGGAAACTCATCGTTTCCAAAAATAACGCTCCTACTAGCGAATACCGCTTTTTTATCGGTTATTAAAATCCCAAATTTATTTTTGAAGCGGCATAACTTTATTATGACAGTTTAAAATTTTTAATTTAACGATAAATAGAACTATATAAAAACTATGCGTATTCCCTATCAGGGCTAGCCTGTTTGTTTATTTTTTTCCAAAAAAAAAGACAGTTGTTAAACTGTCCAAAATCCTCCGTTGGAGAGCTTTCGCTCTAATTCCAATTGTCTAGTAGCGCCTTGTGATGAATAAATATGGTGTTTTGTAGGTAGTGTAAGGTAAGGTAGGTGTGGTGTGTGTGGAAAAGGCTTTATTTATTATAATTTGATATTTTTATTAAGGTAGTGTGTTGTGTGGGTTTTGTTTTCTTCTTGTACATATATAAAAACACGGATATTTAAAAAATTGCTATTTTTTATATAATTTATAGCTATTCCGGTTAACATTTCTTTATATTAACAAACTTTAAAACCCGAAAAGACCGTATATGCAAAGAACTTTCCGATTAACAAATCTTAATGAAGTTTTAAAAAAAATCAGGCTAAAATGAGATAAAAGATAAAAATTTAATTCGGTACTTTTTATAAAATGTCAAAATATAAAACAGGCAGCTTATTTAAAAGCCTAACCTATGCTTATAGAGGAATCGCGCTTGCATTAAAGTCCCAGAGAAATTTCAGATTTGATTTTATTTTTGGAATTTTTATTTTTATACTGGCGATTTTTCTTCATTTTTCTTTTATTGAACTTGCTGTTCTTATTTTAACGATGAATGCTGTTTTATTTGCAGAGCTTATGAATACTGTTATTGAGTTTGTTATAGATGCTTATTATGGCAACAGGTATTCGATTATAGCCAAAATGTCTAAAGATATAGCGGCAGGAGCTGTTTTATTAACTGCCATAAGTTCTATAATCATTGGCTTGATGCTGTTTTTGCCTAAAATAATCAAACTTTACTTTATTTTCAACCGTTAATATTATATAATTTGGGCATTCTACTCAACTAGAAAAGACTGTTAATAAAAGAGGCAATGATGAAAGCTAAACTTGAAGAATTAAAAAATAATGCACTTGCGGAAATTAATAATTCAGCAGGTCTTGAAGATTTACAAGAAATAAAAATTAAATATCTCGGAAGAAAAGGCGAATTAAATTCTATAAAAAGAGGGCTCAAAGACTTATCAGATAGCGAAAAACCGTTAATCGGCGCTCTGGCTAATGAAATAGCCGAAGAAATCGAAAAAACTTTTGATATTAAATACGCTAATTTCTACAAAGAAAGTGTTTCCAAAAAACTTGAAGCGGAAAAACTTGATATAACGATGCCCGGGAATTATAAACCTTACGGAAGCCAGCATCCTTTAACGGCTACAATAAATGAAATTGTTGCTATATTTCAGGGAATGGGGTTTTCTCTTGTTGAAAACCAGAACAGCCCCGAAGTAGAAACTGAATACTATAATTTTGATGCGTTAAATTTCCCTGCCGACCACCCTGCAAAAGACATGCAGGATACGTTTTACACAGTAAACGCCCCTAATTTGATTTTGAGAAGCCAGACTTCCAATTCTCAAATCAGGGAAATGGAGAAAAAAAATCCTCCTCTCAGGGTTATAAGCCCCGGTCGGGTTTACAGGTCAGAAGCGGTCAGCAGCAGAAAAAACAATCTTTTTCATCAAGTAGAAGGTTTTATATTGGATAAAAACATCACTTTCGGCGATCTAAAAGGAGTATTGAATGAATTTACACGTCAATTTTTCGGTCAGGCACGCCCTACAAGATTTAGAACAAGTTTTTTCCCTTTTACGGAACCAAGTGCGGAGATTGACGTCCAGTGCATCATGTGCTCCGGCAAAGGCTGTCGTGTATGTTCAGGAACAGGTTGGCTGGAAATCTTAGGCGCAGGAATGATTGATCCAAACGTCTTAAAAGGTGTTAACGTGGATTCTGAAGTATATTCAGGCTTTGCTTTCGGCATGGGCGTGGAAAGACTTGCCATGCTTAAATACGCCATTAACGACATCAGGCTTTTCTTTAATAATGATGTAAGATTTTTAGAGCAGTTTTAAAATTTTTATCCAGAATTGCACTATTCTCGAATGTTCATTTTCTTTCTTTTTGAACGCAAAAAGAAGAGAAAACGAACCAAAAGAAAGAAAAACTAAAAACCTTGCGAGGGTAAATCAGTCAGGGCTATACCCCGAACCACCTTGTCCTGTCTTAAAATTTTCTCTTGCTTCTTCAATAGACTTTAATTCCTCTTCATTTAATAATTCCGGCACTAAAATAATTCCTAAACTATCAGAAAAATCTTCGGGCTTGAAAACTATGTTTTTGCCGTAATTTATATAGTTTTTGCCGTAAATAGGGTCTTTCCAGCTTTCTATATTTTCAAAAGGCAAGTTTGAAATATCAAGGTTAAGATTTTCTTTCAAATTCTGTTTTATAACCACCACAATTGCACAGTCAGATTCGTTTTTATATCTTGCATAAGCATAAATTTTGTCGTGATTGTGGATTTTGAGAGTTAAAAGCGGCGAATTTATAAGGCAATCATAATTTTTCCTAAGGTCGATAAGATTTTTATAAAGATTGAAAATTTCAGCTTCTTCCTTGTGATGAAGCAAGTCCTCATAGACCTCCCACTTCATCGCAGCTCTGTTTTCGGGATCAACTCCTCCCTGCATTCCGATTTCTTCGCCATAATAAATCACGGGCGCGCCAACAAGCGTAAACTGCATCATTAAAGCAGCTTTTAATTTTCTGTCATCTTTCAAGATTGTTCTTAGCCTTCGGGTATCATGAGAGGAAAAAACATTGAATTGAACCTGATTTGTACCCCAAGAAACCCCCGATAAATTTTCATGAAGGTTTTTATCAAGCTTTTCAACAGAAATTTCCCCATGCCGGCAAACATTGTCAGAGCCTTTATTTAAAATTTCACCCGAAAAAAAGTTCAAAATATTTTCTCTTACGGGATAATTCATTAAAGCATTATATCTTAAAGGTTTTGCGTCATCATTTGCACACACAAAGCTAGGATTTATATCATCAAGCGTCCAAATTTCTCCGACTATATAAAGCTCCTCGGGATTTCTCCCGTTTAAAATCATTTCTTTATTCATTTCCTGCCGAAATTCCTGCCAGAAAGCATGTGCATCTTCTAATAAATCCGGCACATCAAGCCGAAATCCGTCAATCCCTAGTCTGATTAATTTCTTTGCCGATTCAAAAAGATGTTTTTTAACCTCGGGATTTTTTGTGTTTAATTCAGGGATTTCAAACAAATTTGCCCAACATTTATAAGACGGCGAACTATATAGGGGCGTTAATTTATAATGCGGCTGGTGATTTAAAAACTCTTCAGACGATGAATATTTAAATTTCTCGGGCTCATTAATCGGAAATTTATATTTGCCGCCCCAAACCGAGATAAAACTTTCTTTTTCAGGGTTAAAATCTTTATCCCGAGGATCATTTTCAAATTCAATGTTCTGAGGTTTATCTCCTGCATAATCTTCAAGTATCGGAATTTCTATTTTTTCACCATGAAAAGTTAGTTTTCTATACCAGTTATAATATTTCGAGTCCTTGCCGTTTTTTAGAATATCTAAAAATGCATAATGATTTAAACCCGTATGATTATAGACCAAATCAAGAATAATTCTGGCGTTTTCTTTATGCAAAGCGTCTATTAATTCTTTTAAATCTTTTTCATCCCCAAACTGCGGATCTATAACCTCAAAATCTTCTGTCCAATATTTGTGATTGGAAGCCAAAGATTTATGAATTGGATTAAGGTAAAAAGCTTTATTTTCAAGTGAACCGAAAAGGTTTTTAAAATAACCGATTTTTTTTGTTATTCCCTGTAAACCCCCACCAAAATTATTGAAATAGTCAGGAGGAGCTTCCCAACTAATTAAATTCGGGATATCTCCGGATTTATCGCCTCTATAAAACCTATCAACCATAATTTGATACCAGACTGCTTTTTTTGCCCATTCAGGCGTAGAAATCGTTGAATAAGTCAAAAGACCATTTATCGGACAAATAACTTGCTTATTTACAAGAAATTTATAAAAATGCTTTCCTTCCGGAACTTTAAATAATCCAACCCACCTGCCGATTTTATCCTTTGTAAGTTTAAAATCATCAAGCTTCTTTTCATCTTTTCCCCATTTATTAAATTCTCCTATTATATGAATACTCTCAATATAAACAGGATCGATTTTATATTGCTTCGGGTTATAATAAAATAATTCTTTCAACTTTTCTTTCTAAATTTATTTTGTACAATTATTATTATTTTAATGCAAACTTTTTTTAAGAAATCATGTAAAGTTTTGTAAAATATAAACAATTTTTTCATTTAAAATGTTTTTTTATAAATAAAAGAGGTATAAATAATGACGGATGAGTGGCACATAAAAGAAAAAGAACTTAGAGAAGTCGAAAACCTTTTAATAGAAATTAAAGGGATAATCAGAGAAAACGAAAAAAAACAAACATTATTAAGTAAAATAAAACTAATGATTTTAAATTCACAAAAAGAAAAATTAAAAGCTCAAATTAAAGATTTAAAACAAAAAACTAAAGAAAAAAAAATAATAAAATAACCATAAATAAAAATAACAAAAATTATTGTTAATTTTATTTAATTTGATAAGTTTTTATAAATACAAGGGCTTCTTCTTTTGTATTTATGTCACCGGAAATTTGCGCTTCGTTTAAATCTTTCAAAATTCTTCCTAAAAGCGGCGATGGTGAAATTTTAAGTATTTCCATAACTTCGTTGCCATCTATAAGCTTAGGAATTGTCGTTATTTCTTCTTTTATTTTTTTATATTTTTCAAGCAGAAAATATAAGCCCTGAATATTTTTTTTAACGATTTCATCAGTAATTTCAGGTCCTTTTGCGCTTAATCTGTCCGCCATTGCAAGTATAATAAGATCGGGCATGTCATTTCCGATTTTTCTAAACATTCTCATCATAGCTTTTTCCGAAAGATTTTCTAACCCTTCATTCAAAAGCTGCGAAGGATACATATGATATTTTATAAGCTTTGAAATATATTTCATGTTGTTTTTGCTGAATTTAAGTCTTTTTAAAACATCGTAAACCATTTCGGAGCCAACTTCTTCATGTTTTATAAATCTATGTCTTCCTTCTTCATCAATGTGCCATGTGAAAGGTTTTCCGAGGTCATGAAGCAAAGCAGCCAATTTTAGTAAAGAAACAGCCTTTATTCCTGACGAAAATTCCCTGTAAAGATGCTCTTTTGCCCAATCGGGAAAGTTTGCTATTTCGTTTTCAAGTTGTTTTACTGATTCAATGGAATGCTCAAGAAGCCCGAGATGATGATGAAGATTTGGAGGAATTTTTCTTTGAACCGACAACTCAGGAAAAATTTCATCAAGAACCCCTGAATTACTCATTAAAAACAAATTTTCTCCCGCAAAATCAGACTCAAACAGCTTAATTAATTCCTGAGTCACCCGCTCAATTGAAACCAAAGTTATTAAAGATTTATGTTTTTCTATAAGTTTTAAAGTTTCTTTTTCAATTAAAAATCCCAGCTGTGCAGCAAGCCTGTAAGCCCTCAAAACTCTTAAGGGGTCATCAAGAATATTTTTTTCACCAATTGTACGGATTATTTTTTTATTTAAATCTTCAAGCCCGTTTAAAGGATCTATTAGAGTGGAGTGATTTTTTTCAAGCTTGCAAGCAATTGCATTAATCGTATAATCCCTGTTTTTTAAGTCTGTAAAAATATCCTGTCCTACACATCCCGCAAAATCCAGAGTATTTTTTTTATCAGGCATCACAACTCTTGCAATATCGTGTTCCTCATCAAGAAGAACAAAATACCCGTCAAAAGCTTCTGCGACTTTTCGGGCAAAATTTATTGCACTTTCACCTTTTACTGCATAATCTTTGTCAAAACATTCTTTGCCCAGTAAAATATCTCTTATGTAGCCACCGACAAGAAAAAGTTCTGTGCCTTTTTCGCATAATTCCAAAAGTTTTTTATTTGTTTCATCTTTATGAATAAAGCAGTTCAATATTTGTTTTCTCATTTTTATTTTGTTTATAGTTTATCAAGAATAAAGGATAAAAATTCGTTTTTCTTTTATTAATTACTCTCAATTTAAAACATTTAAATACAATTTTTGGTACAATTTAATAAGCTCATTCAAGTAAAAAGAGTACGAATAAATAACAGAGGTTTAAATATAAATGCAAAAAAAGATTGCTATTGGTCTATTAGGGCTCGGAACAGTCGGCGGCGGTGTTGTCAAAGTTTTAAGCAAATTTGAAAATATTGAAATAAAAAAAATTGCAGTAAAAAATCTTTCAAAAACAAGAAATATTAAAAATTTAAATCCTGAAATTCTTACAGATAAACCTGAAACAGTTATAAATGATCCTGAAATTAAGATAATTGTAGAAGTTATTGGAGGGATTAATCCTGCTTTAGAGCTTATCACGCAAGCTATTCAAAACGGCAAGCACATAGTCACCGCCAATAAAGAACTTATCGCAAAACACGGGAAAGTTCTTTTTGAATTGGCAAAAAAACACAATGTCGTAATTCTTTACGAGGCTGCAATTGCAGGCGGAATTCCTATTGTAATGCCTATTGTTCAATCTCTTGCCGGCAATAAAATCTCGAAAATTGCAGGAATTTTAAACGGCACAACAAATTATATTCTTACAAAAATGGAAGAAAAAGGCAGCAGCTTTGAACATGTCTTAAAAGAGGCACAGGAGTTAGGTTATGCTGAAGCTGATCCTACAGGAGATGTTCAAGGATATGATGCGGCTTATAAAATTGCGATTCTTTCTTCTATCGCTTTTAACAAACGTATAAACATAAATGAAATTTTCAAAAGCGGTATTGAAAATATAAGTCCTGAAGATATTAAGAATGCGGATAATTTCGGATATAAAATAAAGCTTATTGCACTGGCTCAAGATTGCGGAAATGCACTTGATGTAAGAGTTCACCCAATGCTTGTTCCAAAAAAACATCCGCTTGCAAGTATTAACGATGTACTTAACGCTATTGTCGTTGAAGGTGACGCTGTTGGTCGTGTGATGTTCTCGGGACCGGGAGCAGGAGAACTGCCTACGGCAAGTTCTATAGCAGGAGATGTGCTTTCTATCGCCGGTGAAATCGAAAAAACAGGCTTTCCTCTCCCCATAATGCGCTGCAAACACGATGATACCAATGCCAAAATTCTTGACATAAATGAAACAAAAAACAAATACTACATAAATGTTCAAACCGAAAATTTCCCCGGAGTAATTGGAGAACTTGGAACGATTTGCGGAAAACATGGAATCAGCTTGTACAATATTATTCAACATGGAGTATCGGAAGACAAAACGGCAAGCATTGTGCTTCTTACCGAAGTTTCATGCGAAAAAGATATTCAGTCCGCTGTTAAAGAAATTTCTGAAAAGCCGACAGTAAAAGCAATCAAGAATTTAATCAGGGTTATGTAATTAAGGAAAAATATTATGAACACAAAAAGCACACCATACACAGGATTAATCAATAAATACAAAGAATTTTTGCCGGTAAGCGAGAAAACACCTGTTGTTACAATAAACGAAGGCAATACTCCTCTTATAAAAGCTGACAATCTGGCAAAAAAAATAGGCTTAAAAGCTGATTTGTACCTGAAATACGAAGGTGCAAACCCAACGGGAAGTTTTAAAGACAGAGGCATGACAATGGCTGTTTCAAAAGCCGTTGAAGAAGGAAGCAATGCCATAATCTGCGCAAGCACAGGAAACACAAGCGCAGCAGCTGCAGCTTACGGAGCAAAAGCAGGTTTGAAAACTTATGTGCTGATTCCTGACGGATATATTGCTTTAGGCAAGCTTTCTCAGGCGATGATGTACGGCGCGGAAGTAATAGCCATAAACGGAAACTTTGATGAAGCTCTTGAAGTTGTAATAGAATTATCGGAAAAATATCCCATAACTCTTGTAAATTCAGTCAATCCTTACAGAATAGAAGGACAAAAAACCGCCGCTTTTGAGCTTTGTGATGTTCTGGGAAAAGCGCCCGATTATCTTTGCATTCCCGTAGGAAACGCGGGCAATATTACAGCCTACTGGAAAGGTTTTAAAGAGTATTTCGACAAAAGAATTGTTTCTAACAAGCCAAAAATGTACGGATTTGAAGCGGAAGGTTCTGCGGCTATAGTTAAAGGCGAAAGAATCCTTAAACCCGAAACAATCGCAACCGCTATAAGAATCGGAAATCCTGCAAGCTGGGATTATGCGGTTGCCGCAAGGGATGAATCAGGCGGCTTAATTGATTTTGTGACAGACGAAGAAATTATTTACGCTTACAAACTCATGGCTTCAACGGAAGGAGTACTGGCAGAGCCTGCAAGTGCGGCTTCTGTAGCAGGTTTGATCAAAGCAAACAAGCTTGGCAAAATAGAAGAAAATTCCACTATAGTTTGCGTGCTTACAGGAAACGGCTTAAAAGATCCTGATTCCGCCATAAAATATTCCGGCTGCGAAGTCAAAAAGACTTCCTCAAAAATCGAAGACATCGTCAAGGTTTTGAATATTTAATCTATAATTTTCTTTTCTTTTAAAACTGTCTTGATTTTAATTACATCTGTATGTAAATTCTCCAAAATTGAAAATAAATCTTTAACGGACTCCTCAAAATCAAATCCGACAGCTTTAATGGCATTGATTTCCGAAATTTTTTTCATTACCAAATAGTCCTCAATAAATTTAAGATTACCAAATTTAATTTGATATTATTGTAATCTTTTTACTGGATATTGTCCAGTAAAATTTTGCGGTAATATCCAGTAAAGTTATTTTATGGACATTGAAATTTTTTATGAAAAAATAGGCAAGAATATAAAGAAAATCCGTGAACAACGGCATTTAACGCAGGAAGTATTGGCTGAAAAATCCGGTATTAGTCAGGATTATTTAGGCAAAATTGAGGTTTGTATAAATCGTCCGGGATTAAAAACAATATTTAAATTATCTAAGGCTCTTGAAGTTGAACCCTCTGAGTTGTTAAAACTTGACTAACCAACTGAATTATCATTCCGAACTTGATTCGGAATCTAACCATTTAAGTTTGTAGTCTTTAATCGAAAGCCAGATAGACCCTGAATCGAGTTCAGGGTGACATTTTTTTTATTTAAATGTAACTCTGGACAGATCCTTCGCTTTGGTCAGGATGACAGTGAAAAAAGGGGGTTCAGGGGGAAAACCCCTGACAAATACCCCCTCGCAGGGTTTCAGTTTTTCTTTCTTTTGGTTCGTTTTCATTTCTTTTTGCGTTCAAAAAGAAAGAAAATGAACATGCATATTTTTGAAACACAGACTATTCTCTAAATTTCAGCAAATCTTCCATTTCAACATTTAACGCTGTTGCAAGTTCGGCTATTTTTGCCAGCGACATGTTTTGTCTGCCGGTTTCTATTCTTGTTATGTAATTTGGGCTTACTCCCAATATTTCAGCAAAATCGTCCTGAGATAAATTTTTTTTAATTCTCTCAATTTTTACATTTTTACCAAATTTTTTAAGTATTATTTCTCTGTCCATAGCTTATAAGTTTATAAAACTTGACCAATAAGTGTAACAAACTTATAATTCAAGTTAAGTTGCTTTATAAGTTAAGGAGATGACACATTATGAAAAAAATAGATGAGTTGGCTATAATTAAGGCAGTAGAATTTGATTTACAGCAATCAGTAAAAGATTTATTTATTATTGTTGAGAACTTATATAAAGATTTAAATGAAATAAAATCAACACTGAAAAATAAAATTTCAAAATAATTAATTGACAGTCGATAGTTTACTGTTAATTTTTTATGATGTATAGGCGGTTTTTGCCAGATACGAGTTTATAATTCCGGTTGTATCCAAAATTGATGATGCACCGGAACTGCTTGATTTTCCGTTTATCAATGAATTATATAAAAAATTGGTTGATGAATTTTGAGGATTTTTAACAGTACCTTCATCAATTTCTTTCTGGTAAGCGTCTAAAGCTTCTTGTGTGACATCAGCATAGTCTTGAATTACATTAGAATATTCCGTTGAAGCCGAATCGGAAGTAAGCATGTCTGTAACAGCACTGTCAACTTTTGCAGTACTTGAAGAGCCTAAAACAGTTGACCAGACAGACTTATTTAAGCTTAAAGAAATATAATTTACCAGATCATTCATAAAAACATTTACCGTATTTTATTTTATATATTTAGTTTAAAGCCTTTTATAAAGTCTTACAATCTTTTTGTTAAATAAAATTTACATAAATAAAGATTAATTTTTGTCAGATTCCACTGTTGATTTTTTTAAGTTTTCTTTTTTGTGGCTGTCAATAAATTTCTGCATATTTTCAGTGGTTTTTTGAATAGAATTATTTATGTCAGAAACATAATCAATTTCGCGATTTTTAACTTTGCTGATTTTTTGATTAAAATCTTTGAGATTTGAATTAAAATTATTTAAATTAGTTGTTACTTCTGAAACTTTTTTATTTGTATTATTTGCCGACTTAGAAAGATTTTCCACCGTTGTTTGAACATTATTCATATTATTTTTCAAATTCTGATCTTTTGTAAGTTTATTAAACGATTTATAAGCAGAATCCAAATTTTTATTCTGTTCATCCATAAATTGTTTAATTTCTTTAGTGTTTTTAGACAAATCCGAACCCGATTTTTTTATATTCTTAAGCGTATCATCCATGGATTGATTTGACTCCTGCATATATTCAGAAGTGTTTTTCAGATTTTTTTTAGTAGAATCAATACTATTTTTGCTTAAAAAAGCAAGCCATCCCCTGCAAAATTCAAGCACATTTTCAAAAATAGTCGTTTGTACCTGCAAAATCGAATTTATTCTTATTGGCTCTTGAGAATAAATTATTTTTTTGTTTTTAGAGAATTTTCTTTTTTCAGGCATAATTTCAAGGGATCTTGAACCTGCCAAACCTGTAAATTGAACACTTGCAACTGATTCATCGGGAATTATAGTGTTTTCTTCTGTAATTCTAAAAGTTACATAAATTTCTGACTCTAAAAGCTCAAGTTTCGTGACATTTCCAACCTGTTTTCCCATTAATCTCACAGGAGAACCGACGCTAAGCCCGTCAACATCTTTAAAAACCACGGTATAACTTGGATGTCTATAAATATGCTCTCTAAATTTATCTATCCCCAGAAAGAGTAATAAACTAAACAGTAAAATACCTATAGAAATTTCCAATAGTAAAATAAACAGTTTTCTCATAAGATAATAATATCAGTTTTAATCTTACAATCAATGGTTGTGCTAAAACGAGTTTATATTTTCGAAAACTCATCGTTTCCGAAAATAACGCTCCTACTATCGAATACCGCTTTTTTATCGGTTATTAAAATCCCAAATTTATTTTTGAAGCGGTATATGCATAAAAATCATCTGTTCTTCATACAAAAGAAAAGACTGAAAACATGAGTGGAAAAAACAAATTAGGACTTAATATACTTAATTCAAAACTTGATGAACATGTCCCGTGGAAAATATCGGACGTGATTTATGCTTATGTTCTTATTTTTGTGGTTTCTCTGATTTTTGTAGGAATATTTTTATATGCAAGTCTGGATATTAATATCGGCTTTTTTACGGCTCTTTTGCAAATTGCTGTTTCCTTTGCTACGCTTGGAATTGTCTATTCAATTGTTACA
>Ga0209340_1002173_pt1 | contig 11930 bp, 9 predicted proteins | sample EPASupsiteSAE323_FD_187266 | JGI IMG/M metagenome (GOLD analysis project Ga0209340, IMG submission 187266) | Bioremediated contaminated groundwater from EPA Superfund site, New Mexico - Sample SAE3-23 (SPAdes) (version 2) | ecosystem: Environmental > Aquatic > Deep subsurface > Groundwater >... | reverse complement strand
CCCTTTCATCACCAACTCGTTCCCTGCAATGACGGCTATTCTCCACCCAGCCATATTGAAAGCTTTTGAAAGAGAGAATATTTCTATTCCAACATCCTTTGCACCATCAACAGAAAGAAATGCAAGCGGTCTTTCCTCTCCGAACATTAAACTTGAATATGCCGCATCATGAATAACTACAATATCATTCTCCTTAGCAAAGCTTACTACCTTCTCAAAAAACTCTCTGTTTGCACACGCACCTGTAGGATTGTTCGGATAATTTAAATAAAGAAGTTTAGCCTTCTTTCGAATATCTTCAGGTATTGAATCAAGGTCAGGAAGAAAATTATTTTCTTTGGTTAAAGGAATATTGAAAACCTTTCCGCCATACCATTCTGTCAAAACTCCCAGCGTAGGATAGCACGGAACCGTCATAAGTGTTATATCCCCAGGATTTATAAATACAAGAGGAATCATTGCAAGAATAATTTTCGAACCCACTCCGTGAAACACTTGAGTGACCGGATTTAATCCTTTTATTCCGTAAACCTTTTCCAGATATTTTACGGCTGAATCTTTGAAATCCTGCGGACCATTGCCAGAATAGCTCCGATTTTCGTGTTTACCAGCTTCCTCTGTAAGTATTTCGATACAACCCAAATCCGCCATTTCATCAGGCTCACCAACGCCAAAATCTATAAGCTTCATTTCTGGATGAAGCTTTTGTGCAGCTGCTTTTGCCTGTCTGATTCTCTCAAACTTATAAATAGCAGCCCCTTTTCCAAATTCTAAGCCGCCAATTCTATCTGCAAAAAGGTTTTGTATGTAGCTCATATTATTGCCTCCTTTATACATCCTGTCGATGATATTCGCCTTCAAAAACAAACTCAGCAGGTCCTGTCATATAAACCCTATTGTTTTCTTCATTCCACTCTATCAATAAATCTCCACCTTTAAGCCTTACAACTGCCTTTCTTTCTGATAAACCATTTAAAACAGAAGCAACAAGAACTGCACAAGCCCCTGTTCCACAGGCAAGAGTTTCTCCTGCTCCTCTTTCCCACACTCTCATCTCTAAAAGCTCTTTATTTATTATCTTCACAAATTCAGCATTAGTCCTTCTTGGAAAAATTTTATTATTTTCTATCTCCGGACCTATTCTTTCTATAATAACACCATTTATATCATCAACAAACATAATTGCGTGTGGATTTCCCATTGAAACACATGTAGTTTCAACCAAATCCTTCTGTATCTGGAGAACCTCTTTTACAATTCCTTTTTTACTGCTTATCACTGGAATTTGCTCTGCAGCAAGTATGGGCTCTCCCATATCAACCCTTACTGATTTAACAACTTCATCTTTAATATCCAGCTCAATAATCTTAATCCCTGCAAGTGTCTCAACATTAATAATATCCTTCAGTGTTAAGCCTTTTTCGTAAACATATTTCCCAACGCACCTTATCGCATTTCCGCACATCTCTGCCTCAGAACCATCAGAATTAAACATCCTCATTCTGAAATCAGACTTTTCTGAGGGCATAATCAATACCAAACCATCCGCGCCTACTCCAAAGTGCCTGTCGCTGATTTCTTTTGCCAGTTGAGATAAATCTCCCTCAGTTTTTTGTTTAAAACAATCTATATATATATAATCATTCCCAAGCCCCTGCATTTTTGTAAATATAATATTATTCATATAAACAATTCTCCTCTTTCTCAAGTATGGTCTCAAATTTTACTTTGTTTCAAAAAAAGAAAAACAATTTATCAAAAATTTGTTTTTCTTTTTTTACTTTTGTCAATAGTTCCAACACCGTTAAATATTAACAGGTTTCTTTTATTCTCTCAATTTCCTTATGTCTTTTTACTTTTTGGGTTGTTGTTTTTATTAATTCTTCTTCCCTTATTGAAAAATCTTTAATATGCCTGTAAATTGGCATTTTATTATTTATACCCTTAATTTCCTTAGCAATTATTAAGTCTACCTGCGCTTTTGTCGGTTCTGCTTTGAGCTCATTTCTAATATTGTCCAGATTGGGAACTACGATTGCAGATATTTGCAAATCTCCATCTTTATCAGGTTTGCCCCAAATCATTGATTCTTCAATATATTTACTTCTGTTTAGTACTTTTTCTATTTCTTCAGGATACACATTCTTACCATTTTTAGTTACAATAACATCTTTTTTTCTGCCAGTTACATGTACAAATCCATCTTTATCAATAAATCCAAGGTCTCCCGTGTGAAACCATCCATCTTTAATAGCTCCGGCAGTTGCTTGTTCATTTTTGAAGTACCCTAACATTACATTCCGACCTTTTGCAATAATCTCTCCTGAACCATCTGCCAGGGGCTGGTCAATTCTTAGTTCTACGTCTGGCAGTTGGAGCCCTGCAGCTGAATCTTTATAATAGACATCCCGATTCAATGCAACAATCGGTGCACATTCTGTAAGTCCATAACCCTGAATAAGATCTATACCCAAATCTCTAAATCCTTTTGCAACCTTTGGGTTTATCCCAGCAGCACCGCTTACCAAAAGTCTCAAATTCCCTCCAAAGCTTTGATGAATCTGCTTGAATAATGTTTTTCTAATATCAATTCCGATTTTTCTTAGAAAGTTGCTTATCACAACAGCAATCTCAATTTTTATGTGTGTACCTTTATTTTTAGAAATCTGATCCCATATATGCTTGTATATACTTTCAAGAATAAGCGGAACAGATACCATCATAGTAGCTTTTGCTTCTTTCAGGTTCCTAGCAATATGCCTTAGCCCTTCACAATATGCAATTGTACACCCTCTATAAATCTGGCACAAAAATCCGCACGTACATTCATATGTGTGATGTAAAGGAAGGACTGAAAGGAATGTATCTTCTGGACCAATATAAGTCATTGAGCACATTCCCATAAGATCAGCACAAATATTTGTGTGTGATAGCATTACAGCTTTCGAATCTGCCGTTGTACCTGATGTAAACAAAAGAATATTCATTACCTCAGGATTTATCTTTGCATCTAAAAATCTTTTATCTCCTCCATCAATAAGCGAATATCCTTTTTTCATAAGCTGATTGTATGAAATAACATCCTCTTGATCTTCTGATATGTCCATATCAATTAAATATTTCAATTTTTTGTTTGTAATGGCAATTCTTTTAATAACATCAATATACTTACCAGAAAAAATAACAGCTGAAGCCTCCGACCGTTCACATAGGCTTTGAATTTCATTTTCAGGAAGTTCTTTATCAATAGGAACAATAATTCCCATACCATTCACAACAGATAGATATGTCACTGCCCATTCATATCTATTTTCACCAATCAGTGCTACTTTCTCTCCTGTTAAATTGCAATCAGTCAGGGCTGTTCCAAAAGCATCAACATCCCGCTTATATTTAGCATATGTAATAGGTGTATAGTTTTCTTTTCCCTTATGTTTTATCAAAAAAGCATTTTTTTGTGCAAAAAGCATCGAGCTTAGTTCAAGCATTTCTTTAAGATCCCTGATTTTAGCGACTTCATATAAAGGCTTCTTATAACTTGTATTATTACCCATAATTGCATCCCTTCCTATAGAGTTTTTTCTCTTCAGTTGTGATGTCCGTTATTGATAAATTTACTAGCCATTTCACTTGCCATCTCTAAATAACGTTTTATTTTATTGGTTGTAGTTTTCTTTAATTCTTCCTCTCTTAAATTATATTCTCTAATATGTTTGTAAAGAGGGAGTTTTTTGTTCACAACCCTAACTTCTTTATTTATAAGTGATTTTATAAGTTCTTCTGAAGCTTCATCTCCGAATTTCTGATTAATAAATTCTTTGTTAATTACAATAGTAGCACAAATAACCGTATCTCCTTCATTATCAACTTTTCCATAAATCATTGATTCTTTAATTAAAGGACTACGATTTAAAATCATTTCCAATTCTTCAGGGAATATGTTCTTTCCGTTTTTAGTAACTATCAAGTCTTTCTTTCTACCTGTTATATAGAGAAAGCCTTTTTTATCAAAATAACCAAGGTCACCGGTATAAAACCATCCATCCTTTATTACCTCTGCTGTCGCCTCAGGGTTTTCATAATAACCAAGCATTATATTTGGACCTTTAGCTGTAATTTCTCCATATTTACTTGAATCACTTTTTTCTATTTTTATCTCGTCACTTGGCATTGGAAGTCCAGCCGCTGCATCCCTAAAGTAATTGTCCATATTCAGTGCAATTATTGGAGAGCACTCAGTTAAACCATATCCTTGTATGAAACTAATTCCAAAATCACGAAATCCCTTTGCAACACGTGGATCAATCCCGGCCGCTCCGCTTATTATAAGCCTGAGCTGACCTCCAAAATTTTCATGAAGCTCTTTAAAAATCTTTTTTGATAAATCTATACCAAAAAACTTTAATAAATTACTTATCGCTAAGGCAATTTTCATTTTAAAAACCAATCCAGGTTTTTTTGCAGACTGTTCCCATATTTTTCTGTACATTGCTTCAATAATAAGTGGAACAGAAAGCATTATTGTTGCTTTTGATTCCTTTAAATTTTTCCCTATATGTCTTAATCCTTCACAATAAGCAATTCCTAAACCTTTTGCTATTGGTGTAAGAAAACCGCAGCTGCATTCATAGGTATGATTCAGTGGCAGGAATGAAAAGACCGTATCATGGGAATCAAAATAAAGCATTTTGGTCATATCCATTATGTTTGTACAAATATTTTTATGTGATAGCATTACTGCTTTTGCTGTTGCTGTTGTACCTGATGTAAAAAGCATTATGCTCATAGCTTCATTATCTATTTCCGCATTAACAAATCTATTATCCCCTTTTTTAAATAACCTTTCTCCCTCAGTAATTAGTTCCCGAAATGTATGAAAGGATTTACTCTCTTCCTTAGAGTCCATACAAATCCTAATCTTAATATTTTCATTTTTATCTGCTATTTTGGTTATTACATTTTCATATTTGCTTGAAAAAATAATAGCATCTGCTTTTGATCTTTTAACTAGGCTTTCTATTTCATTTTCGGGAAGTTCTTTATCAAATGGAACGACAATACCTGTACCATTTACCACTGCCAAGTAGGAAACAGCCCATTCGTATCTATTTTCCCCGATTATTATTATTCTTTTTCCCTTTAAATCTAGATTAATTAGTGCTGTTCCCAAAGCATCAACATCATTTTTCAATTGAGAGTAAAGAATAGGAACATATTCATGGCTTTCCTTGTCTTTTACAAAAAAGGCTGGTTTTTCAGCATACTTATTACAACTGGTATTCAACATTTCTTTTAAATCTTTGATTTCCACCGCTTGATAAAACGGTTTGTATTTTGTATTGACCCCCATAATATCCTCTCTACCTCACAATATCCAAAAATGCAATAATCTTCGGATTCTTCACCTATTTAATATAGTACCTTTTTACTATACAAAACAATAATTCTATAATAAATATAATATCAGTGTTAAAATTTTATTCAAGCAGAAATAAAAAGCTTCATCATGTATAAGCAGATTATTTTGTATTTTCTAAATATCTTTTAATTTTTTTTGTGGTTGTCTTTTTAAATTCTTCTTCCCTTACACTATATTGTCTAATATGTTTATATGTAGGAATAGAATGATTTATCTTCTTGATTTCTTCGGCAACCAAAGAATTAATCATTTCCTCAGTAAGAGAAGCTCCGCATTTTTCCTCAAGGTATTCTCGATTAATAACAATTTCAGCACATACAAGCGTATCTCCATCCTCATCAGGCTTTCCAACAACCATGGATTCTTTAACAAACAAGGCTCTATTTATTAATGTTTCAAGTTCTTCAGGATAAATATTTTTTCCATTTTTAGTTACTATTAGGTACTTTTTTCTTCCCGTTATATAGATAAAACCATTTTTATCTATATAACCTAAATCTCCTGTATAAAGCCAACCATCTTTTAACACCTTTTGTGTAGCTTCTTGATTGTTGTAGTACCCAATCATTATATTTGGTCCTTTCATTAGGATTTCTCCTACTCCTTCGTCATTCTTATCCTCGATTTTTACCTCAATACTTGGTGTAGGGAGTCCAGCTGAAGCATCCCTGCTATATCCCACCATATTTACAGCTATAAGCGGTGAACACTCAGTCACTCCATATCCTTGAATTGTTAATATCCCGAAATCGCGAAAACCTTTTGACACGTTAGGATCAATTGAAGCAGCCCCGCTGATTAGTAAACGTAAATTTCCACCCATCATATCATGAATTGGTTTGAAGATTTTTTTTCTTATATCAATTCCAAGCATTAAAAGAAATTTACTAAGGGCAATGCCAATTTTAAGTTTCCTAAGCTTTTTAGGTTCTTTTGCTGCTTGCTCCCAAATCCTTTTATATATACTCTCAGCAATCAGCGGCACCGTTAACATAGTTGTTGCTTTTGACTGCTGAAGATTCTTGACTATATGCCTTAATCCCTGACAAAAAGCTATTGTCGCGCCAGAATATATTTGTAATAGAAAACCCCCTGTGCATTCATAGGTATGATGTATCGGAAGTACTGATAGTAATACATTATTAGAAAAATCCACCATCCTTGCCATATCCATTATGTTTGAACAAATATTTCTGTGCGATAACATTACTGCTTTTGCTGCTTCAGTTGTACCTGAAGTAAAAAGCATAATGCTCATTATCTCTGTATCGATTACTGCATCTATGAACTCCCTATTGCCTTCTTCTAATAGCCTTTCGCCATTTTTAACAAGCTTATTATAAGAATAACACCTATCTTTATCTTCTTCTAAATCCATACAAATATACTTTTTTACGGAATCAATCTTTTCAGCTATATTTTCAAAAAGAGATTGCAGCTTACCTGAAAAAATTACTGCTTCAGCCTCAGATTTTGAAAGAAGGTTTTCTATTTCATTCTCTGGCAATTCCTTATCTATAGGAACAATTACACCTACACCATTCACAACAGCCAGGTACGTAACCGCCCATTCATACCTGTTTTCTCCTATTACAGCAATCCTTTTACCTTTTAATCCTTTATCAATCAAGGCTGTTCCTAATGCATCAACATCTTTCTTAAGTTGATTATAGGATATTGGAATGTAATCTTCAAATTCCTGTGAATGGACTAGAAAAGCTGGCTTCTCTCCAAAAAGAGCACAGCTTTGCTCTAGCATCTCTTTAAGACTTGATATTGCCCTTATTTTGTTAATGGGCTTCTTATACAGCTTTAGATTATACATTTAATCTTCCTTTCAATTTTCATACCACTATTTGGTATCTGGTGCTAATTATTATAACTTATTAGATAAAAAAAATAAATAAAACTGTAAAATTTTTGAATATATCTTTAATTTTAATAGTATTTGGAGGTAATCTCAAACTTTCAGCCCCCACTGGATATCTTATTTATCATTGCATTTTCATCACAGTTAGGAAACTTGGAACAATTAATACAGTCCTTCCAAACCTTTTTGGGTAAATCTTCTTTATCAACCCTAACAAACCCACATTTTTTAAAGAATTCTAATTTATAAGTCAGCGTAAAGACTTCACAAATACCCAACGCTCTTGCTTCGTTAATCAGTTCATTAACAATTTTCTTACCAATCCCCTTTTTACAATACTTCCTGTCAACTGCTAAAGAGCGTATCTCGGCTAAATCTTCCCATATTATATGCAGTGCACCTACTCCCAAAACAGCTCCATCTTGTTCTGCAACAATAAAATCTCTTAAGTTTTCATACAAAGCCATACGAGGCTTTGCAAGCATCAATCCTTCCTGAGCATATTGATTTATCAAAGAATGTATTAATTCAACATCACATATTTTGGCTTTTCTAATCTTCATCTCTGCTCTTCCCCTCATAATGCCATTTTATGTCTTGGCATAATAATCCGCCTTTGGGTTAATTATATTGTACTAATGAATATGCGTCAATGAACAATCCGAATTCTTAACAGCAAGGCTAAAATCCACATTTTTGGGCTGTATCAACCTTATTTGTCATAAAATCTGCTTGTATAGTGTTATATACTTGGAAGGAGCTGAAAATATGAAATATGCATTAGAAATTAAAAATTTGACCAAAAGCTACAAAAATTTTAAAGCAGTAGACAATCTAAGTTTAAATGTTCCCGAAGGTAAGATTTATGGCTTTCTCGGCAGGAACGGGGCAGGCAAAACAACTACAATCCGCATGATTATGGAACTTATTAAACCCGATAGTGGAGAAATAAAGGTTTTAGGACAAGCTATTCAGCAAAACCACCTTTGGGGAGCAAAGAATATCGGTTCAATCGTTGAAACACCCGGATTCTATGAAAATCTTACCGCCTCAGAAAATTTGGATATAACTGCAACCATGTTTAAGACAAATAGAAATAGAATTTCTGAAGTTTTAGAGATAGTTAACCTCTCTGGGTGTGAAACAAAAAAGGCACGAGATTTTTCATTAGGAATGAAACAAAGATTAGGTATTGCAAACTCCCTTATTCACTCTCCAAGGATTTTAATACTTGATGAGCCCACAAACGGACTTGATCCCGAAGGCATAAGAGACATGAGAGACTTTCTGAGAACACTTTCTAAAAAACATGGAATTACAATTATGATATCCAGCCATATTTTAAATGAGGTTGAGCAGATAGCAGATTATGTTGGAATAATTGATCAAGGCAGATTAATCGAAGAAATGGACATTCAATCAATAATAGAAGGAAATCAGAGCTATCTCATTTTGAAAGTTGATGATTGCCAAAAAGCAATTACAATTTTAAAGGGCTTTGGATATAAATATCTAGCTGAACAGGATTGTATTAAAGTCCATTGCCCTAAAAACTGCAACAGCATATTAAATAAAAAGCTTGTAGAATCAAATATATGTGTAAACAGTTTATCTTCAGTATCTCAGAGTCTGGAGGAACGATTTCTCTCTGTGGTTTCTGAAAACAATGCTGATAGAAAGGAGGCTTATAATGCTTAATCTATTAAAATGTGAGTTCAAAAAATTTAAAGGAACATATATAAATTCCCTTTCTTTTTTGGGAATGCTATTTCCGATTATTCTTATAGCCTTAATGTTTTTAGTAAAGAGAACTGATTTTATCAAACACGGCAGCTATAATTGGGATTATTTTAATTCTCAATTAACAATAATGTTTGTTTTCCTTATCGGTCCGATTATTACATCCTTTATTGCAGTTTTTTCAGTGTTCTATGAATATCAGGAAAAGACCATGAAAAATATACTTTCATCCCCCAACAGCAGAACCATGATTATCTTAACCAAAATCATCTACGTTTCTTTCTATGTTCTTCTGCAATACGCAGCTATTGCTGTGATAAATGTTCTGTGTGCATTACTTTTTGGCTTTGATATTACAATCGCATCTGCACTTGATAAAAGCATTCATCTAATAGTTGCAGGTCTTACAACAATAATATTGGTTCCTCTTATGATGTTTCTTACTTTGTTTGCCAAGAACTTCATTCCTCCTTTGGTTATTACTGTTGCAGGTACCGTTTCAAATGCTATTTTATTAAACTGGGAGAAATCGTTCGTTTCACCATGGGCAAACCCATCAAACTTTGTCTTTATAATGGAGAAAACATCAAAGATGGACATTATCTATCCTATTGCATGTACATGTGTCTATTTTGTTTTATTTATGATTTTCAGCATCCTATATTTTAACAAGGCTGACCAAGCATAAAATTTTTATTATATAATATGTCATATATTTATGCAGTTAAGTGTTAATTATATAGATTGGCTGAAAACTGTGTAATGGAAGGAGGAATTGTTATTCATTCTTTTTTATTTAAAAAGCAATCAAAACTAGAACAAAAGCTTGATTTTGATTCAAATTATGCAAAGTATTATAATCAGGTTTTTAAACATACAGCATTCTTGACAGGTAATGTACAAGCTGCCGAGGATATTACCCAGGAAGCCTTTATCAAACTATACAAATCTCCTCCTGAGCATCCTAATATAATCGCATGGCTGACAACGGTAGCCTCTAACCTTGCATACAATTACCTTCGCGGTGAAAAGGTTAAAAAGAATAAAGAACCTTCAGTTTACGAAGATGAAGCAAGTAATGTTATCTCCATTGAAGATACTGCCATAAGGAATTATGAAATCAGATTAATTAGAAAGGTTTTGAACTCAATGGAATTCAGAGACAGGATTTGTCTCCTTCTCAAATTTTCAGGATATAAATACAGTGAAATCGCTGAGGTGCTGGAAGTGGAAATATCATCTGTAGGCACCATCATTTTCAGGGCACAGGCAAAATTTAAGCAAAAATTTTCAAAGGAGGTGCAAAGTTAATGAAATGTTTTGAAGAAGGAATACTTCAGGCATATATAGATGGCGAGCTTGACATAGATGTTAAAAAGCAGGTTGAAAATCATCTCAATACCTGCCAAAAATGCAAATATTGTCTTGATAAGCTTAAAGCAAACGATGATTTTGCTTTTGAAAAGATTAGTTTCTATAAACAATTTACCTTTGGTAATATCGAACCGGCTCGAAAAACAACCATATCAAAAAATAAGAGTCTGTCAGATTATTCGAATTCGAAAGGAGTGCAAAATTTTATGTCTAAATACAAAAAAATATTGGCAACCGCTTGTTGCGCAGCGCTTGTAGTATCATGTTTATCCATACAGCCAGTAAGAGCTGCCATTTCAAATGCATTGTCAATTTTTAGGGTTGAAAATATCCAAAGTATTAATATTACTTTAGAAGATTTGGATCAAATCAAAGATAGTTTAGACAACCTAAACTCTGAAGTTAGCATGGATAAATTCGGGAAGGTCAGCAGACGTGGCGGGGATGTAAAAGAAATATCCCTTAAAGAAGCTTTAAAATTAGCCGGAGATTCATCAGGTCTCCTGCCTGCTGAACTTTCAAGCTATACACCAAAAATCTCAACCGTCGAACCTACAAACATGGAATTTAATCTGAAAGTTAAAAATATTAACTCCGCTTTAAAATCAATTGGAACTGAAAAGCTTCTTCCAGAAAATATTGAAGGCAAAACATTTTCTGTCAAATTCCCACGACAGATGAGTCTGAACTATGAGATTAGTGGTAAATTTATAAATATAATTCAGATGAAATCTCCAGAAATTGAAGTTCCTGAGGGAGTAAGTGAAAATGAAATATATGAATGCCTGATTAATCTACCTGTACTGCCTGATAATATTAAAAGCCAGTTGAAATCAATCACTGATTGGAAGAGCACACTATATGTTCCTGTGTTTGAAAAAGAATCTGAAGAAGTAGATATCAACGGCTGCAAAGGATATTTAAGCTCAGATATAAGCGAGCATGTAACCAAATCAACCTCTTACCTGATATGGTATAATAACGGTACTATATACGGAATTGTCGGCGATATGGATAAAGCTGATATCATAAGAATCGCAAAATCGATTAAATAATAACCCGGGGTGACTTATGGTAATTGAGACAAATAATCTTACAAAAATTTATGAGAATAAAGTTGGATGTAAGGATATCAACATCTGTGTAGGAGAAGGTCAAATATTCGGATTTTTAGGTCCAAATGGAGCAGGCAAAAGTACTTTCATTAAAATGCTTGTGGGTCTGCTCTTCCCCTCCTCCGGCAACGCCAAGATACTAGGAAAACCATTAGGAGACATTTCCGTACGAAAGAAAATCGGATATCTTCCAGAAAATTTTAAATATTATGAATGGATGACAGGGGTTGACCTCCTGTCATTTCATGCTTCTCTTTACAATCTTGATAAGAAATTTATTCCATCAAAGATTGACGAGGTCTTGGAAATTGTCAGACTAAAAGGAAATGAAAAATACAAAGTAGGTACATACAGTAAGGGAATGCAGCAGAGAATCGGAATGGCTTGCGCCCTTATCAGCGAGCCTGCTCTC
>Ga0209340_1002172_pt1 | contig 11934 bp, 7 predicted proteins | sample EPASupsiteSAE323_FD_187266 | JGI IMG/M metagenome (GOLD analysis project Ga0209340, IMG submission 187266) | Bioremediated contaminated groundwater from EPA Superfund site, New Mexico - Sample SAE3-23 (SPAdes) (version 2) | ecosystem: Environmental > Aquatic > Deep subsurface > Groundwater >... | reverse complement strand
GTACTTTTGATGACGATTTTTCCAAAATTCTCAACATTAACCCAAAAATTTTTACCGACAAAAGCACTGGTCAAAGAAATATCGGTTTCATCGCCGAAGAAATGGAAGCCGCTGATTTAAAACATTTAATTACTTATAATGAGCAAGGTCAACCTGATTCGGTCGAATATCAACTTGTCCCTATTTACCTTCTTCAATTAGCTAAACAGCAAAAGGTTCAAGTTGACAGCCTCAATTCCGATCTCTCTCTCACCGCCACTGGTCAAGTTTCTGTTGATTATAATGTTTCCGATGAAGTTCTCGCTTCCCTCGGCTACGACGGTGCTAAAAATGAAATTGAAGCCGGATCTTATTCTTTAACAGATTCTCTTGGTCGCACTGTTACCCGTATTTCTCAATTCAATCAAATTGCCTCTGCCAAAATTAAAACTGGGCTTCTTTCCGCCACCAACGTTGTCACCAAAAACATGATTGCTGAAAAAATCGTTTCACCTAAAGCCAACATCGATCATCTCACTGCCACCGACATTCAAACTACTACTATTGAAGCCAATACTTTAGTTTCCACTGATATTCAATCTACTTCCATCAATACCGAAAACTTAATTGCTAACGAAGCAACTGTTTCCACTCTCTATGCTGACAATATTATTTCCAAAGAAGGTTCCATTGGCGATTTAATGACTGCTAAAGTCAGTGCCCTCCGTGACGAACTTAAAAATTTAGTTGCCAGTAATGAATCAACTTCATCCGCCATCACTGGGTCTTCAATTCTTTCTCAATCATCCAATTGGTCAATGAATATCGCCAGTGATTCGGCTAAAATAACCGGTGACCTCGAACTCGGCAACAATCTCATCGTTGGTGCTAAGCTCACTGTTAATGGTGACACTCAACTCGGGAATGCTTTCATTTCTGGTACTTTCACTGCCGGCGAAATTGCTATTAAAGACAATTTTATTGAAACTACCAACACCGCACTCTATATCCAGCCATCTAATACTGGATCAGTCCATATCATGGGTGATACTTTAGTCATCGCCGAAAATGGCAATATTGAAATTAATGGCAATGTCACTATTGCCGGTTCCCTTATGGCCAATCTTATCGTTGCCGACGAAATTCAAGCTAATAAATTAACTGCCGCTGAAGTTTCTTCTAATGAATTAAAGATTGCCACCGATTCTGCCCAAACCATTATCGCTGAATCTGGTTTTGGTGCCATCGCTACATCCTCTGCTAAATTAGTTTCCAATGCCACCGCCGGCACCGCCACTCTCCCAGCTGGTAAAACTGAGATCGTCATTACTAATAATAAAATTACTACTAACTCCATGGTCTACCTCACCCCAGTCGGTTCCACTAATAATCAAGTACCTTACATCAAAGCCAAAGTTATTTATTCCGAAGCTGAATTACAAGCCGATCCTACCTTACAAAATTATTTCACCATCGCTCTCGATAATTATCTTGATAAAGATATCGATATTAATTGGTGGATTATTAATTAATCTAAATAATTGTTAAACTAAATATATGGCCCAACAATTTACTCAAGAACAAATTGATAAACTTAAAAGTCTCGGCATTGAAGTCAACCCAAAAGACATTATTACCAACGAAAACCAACTCGCCGATTTAACTAACCCTCAACCTGTTCCACCAGAAAATTTAACTCAACCTCTGGCCGAAACAATTGAAACTAAACCAATCGAGTCAGTTCCTCTTCCTTCATCAAAGGAGGGACCAATAGTAGATTTAGAACAGGAAGGTTTAGACCCCAACAAAAAAAAGATTCCACCTGTTTTTCCCCTTCTCTCCATTTCTGGGCTAACTCTTCTTTCCTTTGGTGGTCTCGTTCTTTTAAAAGGCAATAGTTCGACCGCTTCCTCTATTACTACCACCACCCAAACACCTTCATCAGATGTTTCAATTACTCCAACACAAGTACCTAAATCTATCCAACATTATCTTTTAACATCACAACAATATTTTAGCCAAGCCGTTTCTCAACAATCCACTGACAATTCATCTGCTGTCGAATTACTTAATAATTCAATTATAGCCGCAACTGAGGCTATAAAAGAATTTCCAGATGATTATCGTGGCTATCAACAACGTGGCAACATTTATCAGGCTCTTACTGATTCAAAACCCGAACTTTTAGATCAATCTATATCTGATTTCGCCTCTGCTTTTAAATTAAATTCTCAATCAGCCGAAGTCACCCGTTCCCTTGCTTCCCTTTATGCTAAAAAAGGTGATGCCAATAAAACTATTCTCTATTTAAACCAAACTGTTTCTCTAGAACCAACTAAGGCTCAAAATTTTTATGATCTTGCCAAAATTCAACAACAAGCCGGACTCCTTTCTCAAGCTCTTGAAACTTACAATAAATTAACTACTCTTATTACCGACCCCACTCAAAAAACTCAAATCGAATCCGAAAAATTAGCTCTCGAAAAACTTGTTGCTCAAAATCCAAATCAACAAACTCCTTCTAATTCTTCAGTTCCCCTCCCTGAAATCAACACCAATCTGCCTTCATCTCTCGACTCTCCTACTATTCAAGCCATGGGGGAAGGTGGCCTCATCATCGCCGCTCCAGAAGAAAACAAATCCATCACTGTTACCAACCAAAGTGATTCTAATTCTCTCTCTGGCAACGCCATTTTATCTTCCGGTCAAAAAGAAATTACTATTTCTAACGACAATGTTTCTTCTACTTCCCAAATATACGTCACTGTCACAAAAGGTGGCAAAAATGAGAACCTTCAAGTCATTTCCAAAACCGATAAATCCTTTGTCATCGGCCTCGACTCTTCTATTTCTGAAGATATCGAATTCAAGTGGTGGATTATTAATTAATCTAAAAAACCTCCCTTTCTTAAGGGAGGTTTCTCTTTTATAAAACTAAAAACTTTATTGAGTTGGTGCTACAGTAACCTCAGCCACCGGTGCTTCTAATTGACTCGCTGGAATCTCTACTTTTTGTTCACCACCTATATCTGTAGTTGCTCCCTGTACTTGTTCTGCTGATGGAGCCTGTTGTTCTACTGGTTGGACCTGTTGCATTTGCTCCACTGGTTGCGATATTTTTTCTGTTGAACCTGGTTGTTGATTTTGGGTTTGACTTTGAGCTGCTTTAGCTGCCTCAGCTTGTTGTTCAGTTAATTTCGCTAATTCTGCTTTCCATTTTTCTAATTCTTTTGTCGCTGCTTCATAATCAGTCGAATCAGCTGGCACTAATGTCAAAGCTTTTTCTAATCTACTTACAGCCGCACCAATTTTATTTTGTTGTTTAGCCGCATATGCCCAGTTATACCAAGCATTCGCATAATCGGTTTTAGCTGTTGCTGCTTGTTCAAAAGATCTTTCTGCCATTTCATAACTACCAGCCGCATAAAGCAATCCACCCATATCCAGATAATAAGCTGGATTAACTACATCCAAAGAAACTGTTTGTTGATAAGCTTGATAACTCCAATCAGCTGCACCATCAACCAATCCCACTAATGTTTTATAAATTCCTGCTAAATTGTACCAATATTCTGGGTTCTTTTGATTCAAAGTAACTGCTGCCTTTGCTTCTCTCACCGCTTGTTGTACTAAAGTTGAAGCTTTTTCCTTGTCTGCCTCACTTATTTCGCCTTGAGTCAACAAAGTCTGAGCCAAAGACAAATTCACTTGTGAATACGTCTTTCTATAGCTAGCTAAATTTGGGTTAGCTTCAATTGCCTTAATTTGTAATTCATAAGTTTTAGTCCCATCATTTTTAGATGCTGCCACCAATGACTTTCTCATATAAAAATCACCTAAAAACATTCTGGCTGTCCAATAACTACCAAAACCTACCCCTACTAAAATCAACACTGCCACCATATAAGGCATCACATTAAAATTCTTTTCTCCAACATTTAAAATTAATTTAGTTTCCTTAGATTCAACCACACCATTTGACAAAATCCACATTAATAAAAACACTGTTACTAAATTTAACGGTAACAATAAAGATATTGCTAAGAATAAAACCACCTGCCAAAATTTAACTGTTCTTTTTAATTTCAACACCATGGCCACTAAATAAAGTACTAAAACCAACCCAACCACTCCTAATTCAGTCCAAATTTGCAAAATTCCCATTGAAGAACTTGAAAAAGAACTTGCCCAAGCACTTGTTAAATTAAAACTTGCTGGTCGATAAAAATTAAAAGCCTCCAAAAAATTACCAATACCTATCCCAAAAATTGGATATATTTTAAAGGTTTCCGCTGCAATTACCCAAGCACTTCTCAAATCTAAAAATGTCCATCCACCTCTAAAGATTCTATAAATATCTAATAAAAATAAAAGTGAGAAAAAGATTGTCGCGCCTGCCTCCATTAAATAATCCTTTACATCAGATTTTTCTTTTACTTTTTTCAACAATTTTCTTAACCATCCAAAAATCAAGAAAAGGAACAAAGTCGCCTCAGCCAAAATCGAACCAACTAAAGACCAAGTTGCATTAATCGACACTAATGGATCAGTTTTTGGAATTAATAATGGCAACTTATTTCCTGGTAATAAGAAAATTATCAATGAAACAATTCCCGAAATTATTCCAGCAACTGTCAGAAACAAAAATTGCTTTTTTGTTTCTTCTTTGTCATTAACCTGAAGCCACACAAAAAACAAAATGAAAAACGAAATCACTGTCCCCATTCCCATTGGATTCATTAGTGACATCATTTTTGATCCTGCATCAAGTCTAAAAAATGTCACCGCACTCCAAATCACAAAAACTAAAAATAACCAAAAAAGTTTATTAGTTTTCACCACTTTCTCTTTATCAGTTATTAATTTAACTGACCACAAAATCAAAGCCAAAAAAGCCAACACCGCCAAGGTTAGATTTTTTCCGAAACCAAATCCGTCAATAACAATTGGGATAAAAACAATTGGAAAAATTAAAAAAATTGAGCGAACAAAATATTTGAGGGTAGTATTCATAAGTCCAGCATAACAAAAGCATTTTTTTTTGACAATCATCAAAACACCTCTTTCCCCGCACATTTATCGCTTCAAAAATTAACTAATGATTAAACAAACAATCAGACTATTTATTTAAATTACCTCAACACACTTAATGGATCCAAATTTCCACTTAGTCCTTTAATTTCAAAATGCAAATGAGTTCCAGTTGAACGACCAGTATTACCCATTATTCCCAATTTTTGTCCCTGCCTTACTACCTGTCCTGCCTGAACTGCAATTGAGCCAGTTACCATGTGAGCATACAAAGTCGTATAACCATTACCATGATTAACCACCACGTAATTACCATAACCACCAGCATTCCATCCAGCACTCGTCACAGTTCCGCCTTGTGCTGCCACAATTGTTGGGTTGCTATGATTAGCAATATCAACAGCTCGATGGTACCAAGAATATCTCTGACTAATTGTTCCTGAAGTTGGCCACATAAAGTTACCCTCTCCTTTCACTCCTGCCACCGGTTCGACTGTTTTAGCTGTATATCTGGTCGTATCCAAAACAGTTTCTTTTGGTTTAATTCCTTCTGGAATCATTAATTCTTGTCCAGCACTCAACGCAAAAGTTTCATCATTACTAAAAGTATTAAAAGGATAATCAATAATGTTTTGAGCATCCACTTGATAAGCCTTAGCAATACTATAAATAGTTTCTCCTCTTTTTACTTTATATCGAACTCCAGTTACTGGTAAGATTTTTAAAATCTGCCCTACTTTAATTGCATCAACCGTTTTCAAATTATTTTCCCACATAATCGTATCAATCGTCACTCCAAATTTTTGAGCAATCGACGATACTGTATCTCCATCAGCCACCCGATATTCTGTTGTTTCTCCTTTTGGTAATTCTGAAACCAAAGTATCTGCTCCACTATTATCTGCTGCCATAATCAAATAAGTACTTCCTTCGCCTTGGTTACCGCTACTATTAATTAAAGCTTCTAATTGACTTGAAAAAACTATAGTTAAAAAAGCCAAAATTGCCATACTAGCTCCAATAAAAGTTTGAGAAAATCTACCTCTCTGTCGATACATCATTTTTGAAGTCAATACTTTCAAAAAAAGAGTCCAGCCTAAAAAAGTTTTTCCAAATCCATTCAAAAATCTCCCCTGCGCTTTAAGGAATTCACTCCACAACTTAATTTCACTATTAATATTTTCTTTTAAGTCCGACATGACTTTTATATTATATCAATTTTTACTTCTTTCCTATTTTATCCAAAAATTCCTGATTATTTTTAGTTTTAGCCATTTGGCCCAAAATCATTTCCGTCGTTTCTTCTGCCTTACCTAAAGCATCAAACATTCTTCTAATTGAAATAATTTTAGCCATCACTGTTGGTTCTAAAAGTAAATTTTCCATTCTAGTTCCTGATCTCAAAATATCAAAAGCTGGGAAAATTCTTCTTTCAGCCAAATTTCTTTCCAATCTTAATTCCATATTTCCAGTTCCTTTAAATTCTTCAAAAATCAAATCATCCATTTTTGAACCAGTATCCACTAATGCCGTTCCAATAATAGTTAAAGAACCACCATTTTCAATTTTTCTAGCCGCTCCAAAAAATTTCTTTGATGGATACAAAGCTGCTGGATCAAAACCACCAGATAATGTTCTTCCTGAAGTTGGAATGGCCAAATTATAGGCTCGAGCCAATCTAGTAATTGAATCAAACACTATTACTACATCTTTACCCATTTCTACTAATCTTTTAGCTCTTTCCATTGCAATTTCAGCCGATCTGGTTTGATCTTCTGGTTTTTGATCAAAAGAAGACGCCACCACTTCACCTTTAATAAATCTTTGCATATCAGTTACTTCTTCTGGTCTTTCACCTACTAACACTGCCATCAAATGAGCTTCTGGATAATTAATTGCCACTCCAGCCGCAATCTCTTTTAATAAAGTGGTTTTACCAGCTTTTGGTGGTGACACCACCATACCTCTTTGACCAAATCCAATTGGTGAAAATAAATCAATTATTCTAGTCGAATAAATATCTGAATTTGTTTCCAATTTAATCTGTTTTTGAGGATAAATTGGCACTAAATCTTTAAAGTCTGGTCGATTTTGAACCTGAGATAAATCCAAACCATTAACTTTATCAATTCTAGTCATTGCCCAATATTTCTCATTTTCCTTTGGTGCTTTAGCCGCTCCCAAAATCATATCCCCTGCTCTTAATCCATATCTTCTAATTTGCATTGATCCAATAAATGCATCTCTATGAGTTGGAATAAATTTAGGTCTCACAAAACCTTGACCATCTTGCATAATCTCTAAAGCACCCACAATAGTTTCGGTTTGAACCGGAGCCGGCGGATTATAACGAGGTATTTGTTGTTGTGGTCTTGGTTGTTGAGTTTGTGATTGTTGAAGCGGTTGTTGAACTATTGGCTTAACGAAACTTACTACATTATTATCCTTTTTAACTTCTTCAGCTTTCACTTCTTCTTTTACCTCAACAATATTCTGCTTCACAGAATCAACTTTAACTTCTGAAACCTCAGCTTTAACAGGTTCAGAAACAACGACATCGTCGGTTTTTTTCTTTATCATTTTTTTGGAAATTTATAATCAATAAAATAAATTACTTATGTAAAGACGAGTCATGCCTCGCCCAAAAACAAACAGTAAAATGGGAAATCTTCTTAATTCAAACCAATTCTATCTATTTTTTTAACTCTTGTCAATAGGTTTTTTTGGCGCAGATGATATTTTTTCGCGCGCAACATCCGAGGTGCAATGCCGAAGGGCGTGAGCACGACAAAAATGTTATCAAGCCAAATATAAACAAAAAAAATAGAGTTGAAAGTAGAAGACCTGCCCCCTCTTCTACTCTCAACTCTATTCTCAAAGCTAAATTAATTTAATTTAACCCACAGATCGGTTAATCTTAATTTGACTTTTTTACCAAATTTACCTATCTTAGATGTTGAAGAAACAATGTTATTCGTGTTCCACCTGCTTTGAGAACATCGGTAGCCTTGTTTCTTTTTTTGTTCTTTAGCTAAAATTCCTAGCCGAAGGCGACGAAATTTTGTCTAAAGATCAAACCCCGAACGAACAAAGTGAGATTCGGGGTATCAGCCCCTTTTCTCTTTTCGGGTCCTTTTTTTAAAGTTACATCAAAATCAACTTTCCTCTAAGCTTTCCCATCTCTTTAAACTGTTTTTCCGCCCAAGCATCTTTTTTCTTGCCGGATTTTTTTGCGTTCTTAGAAGAAAACATTTTTTTAATCAATTGAAGCATTGATTTAGTATAACCTGGTTTTTACAGTTGTCTATATCCTATAAAAATTTGCCTCCCCCAAACTCACCATCCTATAATTTTTTATTTATAAAAATTAGGTTTATTATCACCACTTTTAAACCATTTTCAGTCATTGTGGATAACCTGAGGATAAATGAAAAAGGGCCCTGATTGAAAATTAAAAATTAATAACGCAATTTGCGTCACCAATTTTTAATCCCCTTTCAGAGCCCATCAAACTAAAAGATAAATCATTACTTATTCGAATTATGTTTTTGATAAAAATCATCATGTATCACCGGAATTTCTCTGGTTGAAAAAATGATTTTTATTCCTTCGTGTCTTGGTAGAGTCACTTCTCCAAAAGAAATTTCTTTCAAAGAAACAACCTCCGATTCAAATCCAACCTCTTCATCTATTTTTGGTCTTACCAAAATCAAAGACGAAATTCCATTCATACCTTTCATTCCCAAATATTTTACAAATTTGTAAATATCAAAAACATCAACCAAAATATCATCACCACAAACAACTATCCAAGAATTATCAACATCTACTTTTATTCCACTTAAACTTCTTTGTATTGTCTTACACTTGTGAACAGCTACTACTCCATATTCTTTTTCAATGATTCTCTCCAGTTCCGGATATTTCGAAATAACTTCTTCCATAACAACCATACCAATGTTTTTCATTAGAATTTCCCCTTTTTTTATATTCTGCATAAGCAGTACTCTAGACAATCCATGTCCACAATACCGCCTACGAGAATATTTTGATTTATCTTTTAATTTTCAAAGTACTTAAACAACCCCACTCTTTACGCTTTATATAAATAGTGTAATTATTTAATTCTCGACATTATATATTATAAGATAAAAAAAGTCAACTTTTCAACTCCTTCACATTCTTAATCTCTATCAATTTTCTACCCAAACTCTCCGCTTCTTTTTTTCTTTTCTCCAAATTTCTCACTTTTTTAACCTCTCCCAAAAGTGACACTTCTCCCACCCACACCGGCAAAGTTTTCCTCCCCTCCTTGTCAAATGATGGAGCCGGAGCGGATTTATATGAACTCCATATTGCCACCAACACCGCCAAATCCGCTGCTGTTTCCTCTATTTTTACTCCTCCGGTAACCGACAAAAATACATCATATTTATACAAAGGTATCCCTAAACTTTTTTGAGCAATCGCTATCATTAATTGTCCTCGACTATAATCAATTCCCGAAAAAATTCTCTTCGGCATCGGTGCAAAACTTTCTACCACCAAAGCTTGAATTTCTAACATCATTGGTCTTGTTCCTTCCATCACTATTGTCACTGCGGATCCAATTTTATTTTCCTGACTATCAATTAAATTAATTTCTTCAGATTTAATTTCTCGGAGTCCTTTTTCCTCCATTTTAAAAACACCCACTTCATCAGTCGGACCAAATCGATTTTTACTAGTTCGAAGAATTCTCAAATCTCCATTTTTTTCTCCTTCAAAATACAAAACCGTGTCCACCATATGTTCTAACAATTTTGGTCCGGCAATGTCTCCGTCTTTTGTCACATGGCCCACAATAAAAATTGCCATTCCTTTTTTCTTAGCCATTTGTATTAATCTAAAAGTTGACTCTTTAATTTGCCCCACCGAACCAATCACTCCACTCGCATTTTCACTACTCATCACCTGAATCGAGTCCACCACTGCTATTTTGTACAAATTTTGTGTTCGATCCAAAAACTCCTCTATTTCATCTATCGAATTTGTGCCTAAAACATCGAAGTTATTAGCATTTAAACCTAGTCTTTTAACCCGAAGCCCAATCTGCTCTGCTGATTCCTCCCCAGCCACATATAATCCACCTATCTTTCCAATTAATTGTGTTAATAAAGTGCTCTTTCCAATCCCCGGTTCCCCCGCAAAAAGCACCGCTGATCCCTGAACAATTCCTTTACCCAAAACTCTATCAAATTCCCCTATAGTAGTTGAAAACACATTGCTATTATTTACTGGTTTTAATAGATTTTCATTATCCATTTTTCCTAAATTTCTCACTTCCAATTTCTCTCCGACTCGATTTAAAATTTTTGTCTGATTTTTTATTTTTCCATTTCCTCCAAATTTATTTGAAACTTCTTTTAATGAATTCCACTCTCCACAACTACTACACTGCCCCATCCATTTTCCAAATTCATTGCCACAACTACTACACACAAAAATCATCTCTTTATTTTTCATTACCAATTATAACAATTTAAAAAATTGATAATGAAATTTCACAGTCATGTATTTTTTCGTGCTTTCAACACGCCAGTATTGATGCAAAGAAAAAATATATGACAAGAAATTAATCGATTTTTTTAAAAAATTAATTTCTAGGGCCTCTCACGAAGTCTATCAAAAAAGCCCCTTATTACAGGGGCTTTTTAATATCGAACCGAAATTATTTATAAATCACGTTCTTCTTACTTGTTTCTACAATTCCTAAAGAGATCTTTCTCTTTTGAACATCAATACTTTCAATGTAGACTTGGACTTTTTCTCCTTCCTTAACCGACACTCCGCCAGTTAATTTAGAAATATGAATTAATCCTTCAACACCAGTTTCCAATTTAACCAAAGCTCCGAAGTTGGCAATTCTAACCACTTCACCTTCAACTTCTTTATCTTTTGGATATTTTTCTTCAATCGCTGACCATGGATCATCAGACAATCTTTTGATTGAAAATTGCAATCTACTATCATCTTTATTAATCAATTTAATCTTAATCTTATCCTTTGCCCTATAAATAGATGAAAGTTCATTAACTTTTTCCCAAGAAATCTCTGAAATATGAACCAACCCTTCTAAATTTAAAGGAGCCCCTTTATTATCACAATTAACTCTCACAAAAATACCAAAAGGTTCAACTCGAACAATATCAGCATCAAACACATCACCGACTGCCAAATTTTCGATCGCACCAACTTCTTCACCTACCTTGTCTGGTTCAGATACTAATCTCTCAGAAAAAACCAATCTATTTTTAGCTTGATCAACTTCCAAAACTTTAGTTTTAATCTTCTTACCCATCATTTTATCTGGATCACCATCATACTTACCCCCAATTTGAGAACCAGGGATAAATCCAAAGAAACCAAAAGGTGCAACAACTACTGCTCCGCCTCGGTTTAATTCTTTAGCAAAAACAGTCACTTCGCCACCGCTCTTTTCTTTTTCTTTAAAATAATTCCAACCATAGCCACTAGCTGCTCCACGAATAGAAGCTAAAATTTGGCCTTTATCATTTTCTGGACTTTTAATTTGAACTTCAATTTCATCATTTATTTTCAAATCAGCCACATAATCTTTAACGAATTCAAATTCCTTTCCAGTTACTACCGCATCAGTTTTACCACCAACATCAATAAAAATTGCTTTATTTTTGATTGCTGTAATTCTTCCTTTAACTTCTTGTCCTTTTTTAAGTCCAACAAGTTCAACTCCCTCCATTTTTAAGAGATCCGCCATTGTCAATTCAGCGTCATTTTTTCGTAATCCGCCCTTGACGGATATTTTTTTATCTTTTTTTGCCATTTTTTTTAAAAAAAATCTCCCAATTACTTGGGAGCTTTCGCGGGATTGGTTACCCCAAATAAATTATTAAATATATATTT